>Ga0334885_1000538_pt1 | contig 64835 bp, 75 predicted proteins | sample GraSluR1_MG_8_FD_207233 | JGI IMG/M metagenome (GOLD analysis project Ga0334885, IMG submission 207233) | Sludge microbial communities from methane-producing bioreactor in Wageningen University, Netherlands - Granular Sludge_31_05-R1 | ecosystem: Engineered > Bioreactor > Anaerobic >...
TTAGAGGTGGTCAAACCACTACTACTGATATTGATATGACCTACTACAATCCAACGCCAATTCCAACTAGTAGTCCTGGACCTTCACCCACATCATCACCCTACCGGTGGGTAGCAAGGGAAAGTAATACAAGTGGTAATTTAAGAACTATTTTTTATAATAGCCAAACCGGGCACCATGCCTATGGAGGGACATATGTTCGCAAACCCTCATCTAGTTCTCCGTGGGCTATGCATACCGCAACCCCTCTGCCAGATGATTCCATGTCTACTTCGCCATATGGTAGTACCGGACACATTGTAAGTGGGCAAAGTAATGGTTTGGGCGTAATTGTAACCACAAATGATGGAAGCAATTACACTCCAATTCCTATGCCTACATCTTTTCCGAGCCCAATTGCAACTATAAGTATTATAGAAGATACGCATTATTGGGATGATACGGGTATTTTGACTGCTGTAGGAACGAGTACCGATGGATACCAAGTTGCAGCCCAATATAACAATACAAATCAAACTTGGTCTCCAATCTTTACTTCAAATTCATATCCCGGATCATTTAGCAATGTATACTACAATGGAGTCTATGGGGTAATTGCTGGATATGTTTACTCTAGCGGCAGTTACTATCCTGATATCCGATATACTGACAATGGCGGAAGTACTTGGGATTATTCAAGTATTTGCGCTGATGGTAAAATAAACTCGATTTGTTATTCCGGATCAGCCTGGTATGCAGTAGGTACCGGAAATAATGGATATGGGTTTTTATATAAAACCAGTAGTTTGTCGTCACCTTGGCAGCAGCAAACCGTAGCTACAAATCCTCCGCCGTTTAACGGTGTGTATTTCACAAATACACAAACAGGATTCATTGCTGCTGGCAATGGGAAAATTTTCCAAACTACAAATGGTGGATCTGCATGGGCAGTACAAAACTTAAGTCCTGCAACATCTGCTGATATAAACTGCGTTTATTTTCCAAACTCACCATCAGGTTGGGCTGTGGGAAATAACGGAGTTATTTACGAATACAGCAATCAGTAAATTTTAATTTTCAAAAACCACCAAAAATATTGGTGGTTTTTTATTTAGCAATAAATCACGCAGAACTATTTAATGCAACTTGTAGTATTAATTATGACAACCGCTATCGTGTCTTAAATAAGAACTATCAATTTTTTCTTCATATGCTAAGATTGTTGCAATATTTTTTTGTTCTGTTTTACTTAAATTACCTTCCTGATAATTTGTATCAATACTATACCATGTTTGTTGAGCAAAATAGCAGGATAAATCTTTATGAACAAATTTACGACCGTGACGAGCATAAATTTCGTTTCTAGCAACCTTAAGTTCCCAATGAGATAAATCATAAAGCTCATTTTCATTAATTATTCTAGTATCTGAATCATAAAAAATAAACCCATTTTGCATTTTCGCATTGATACTAGTGTTGGAAGTATTGTTGATTGAAATATCTGGTTTTATATGACTAAAATTTATATCATCATTCTCAAAATAAATTGAAATTTCAATGCTTGTGTTTGAAAATAACTGCTTAATATTTATATCTGCTTGAAAATCTTTTTCTTCAATTCGAAAATATCCACCTGTTAAATCAGTCGCTAGACCTTTGCCATTTTCTAACCAATTATTTCCCAATATTAGCTCTTCGTAATATAAATAAACAGTTTTAACATCATCTGATGTAAGCATTTTCATTGTTAATTTTGATCCAGTATCTGTGTTTGTTTCTTTGTCCAATTCAAGAAAATTTGGGTATCTAAGCACATTTTCTAAAACATTAATTTTTTGTGAATGTTTTTTTACTTCTAATGTTTCTTGTGTTGTTTCTTGTGTATTATCTAACAATCCCGAAATATATTTCCAGGTGAAATAACCTCCAATACCAAATATTAGCAATACAACAATAATTACTAGTACAACGATTAACGCAGTGTTTGATTTGGGTTTATTTTGCTTATCTTCTGAATTAGTATTCATTATTATACTCCTTGTAATTATTATTTTTCTACACAATTTGAAAATGTTTCTTTGTCGTTTTCCATAACAAACGCTGTTTCGCCTTTATTCCAAAAAACAATTGTTTCGTCAGAATTTGCGTATCTTGCGCCAGAAGCTGAAGTTGCTTGGGGCAATGTCATAACACGATCATCACTTAAAACTAAATCTACTTTATCACTATGAAAGGTTGCATCGATTTCTTTCTCGTTGTCACATGTAAATTTAACTGTTGTAAGAGTAACTTGTGGCTCAACTTCTTGGGTTGTTGGTTGCTTATTATTATTCCAAACTAGTAAACCAACACCTAAAACAACTACCACGACTAGCACAATAATCCAAACATTTCCTTTTTGCATAAAACCTCCTAGAATTAATTAGTTTCACTAATTAATTACTAAATTTATTTTTTATTTATCATCGTAACAAATTAAGTTTCCACTTGTATCGTAAATAGTATTCTTAAAAAATTCATTATATTCTTCGGGAATTTGCTTTAGCTCATTACAATCAAATCCATCCATGCTTACAAGTACTATCCATTCGCCGCCTTGTTTCCAAGCAATCCAGTCCCAAGCATCATTTGCCCACCACTTACCTTTTGCTGCCTTATTGTCTTGATATGTTTCGTTAATAGTAACTTTTTTATCCCAAATACTGTTTGTTTTTTCATCTACTTTATCATAAACTTTCATTTCTAATTTGGTATTACTACTTAATAAAGTTTCAACACAATCAACATATGTTTCTTTATCTGATTCAATAAGATTAACTGTGTCAATTTTGTCCCAAAAAGTAATTGTTTCATCCTCGTTAACATATCTTTGATAATTTGCAGAAATTGCTTTTGATAAAGTTATGGTTCGCCCGTCGCTTAATCTTAGATCTACTTTGTCTAAATAATATGTGGCATGGATATTTTTATTATCTTTACAATCGTACATTGTGATATCTGTAATTTCAACTAAATCATCTTGTGGCTGACTAGTTTTTGAATTTTTATTCATATTCCAAGTAACTAAACCAGCTCCTAAAATAATCACTACAATACCTACAATAATCCAAACATTTCCTTTTTGCATAAAGACCTTTCCTCTTGTTATCTAAAATAATCACATTTAATGACATTAATATTAATATTTCTAAAAAAAGATATTTGAACAAATACAAAAAATGCAAAATTTGTTGCATATCTCATAAGTAAATTATATAAAAATTTTTTCACTACCCTCCTTTAATTGTTATATACATTATATCATTTATTTTTATAATTGGAAAATTTATTAAATTGTGTTTTTATTGTATAATATTTGTATGAATACAGAAATTGTAAAAATTTTGACCTTGCAAATAGCAGCTATTATTAGCCCGGTAATTTTTAGTATCGCACTTATAATTTTAAGCCAAAAGAAAAATGCATCAAAAAATGCTTTTTATTTTATGATTGGTTCTGTATTAGTTGCAATAATTGTTATTCTACTTGGACTTATTATTGGAAAAAGAATAGGACCACCCAACATTCATCAGGAATTCGGAAAAATTATTGATGTATTACTAATAATTATATTTATATTTTTAGGACTTAAGACACTTTTTGGCAAAGCAAATACTAAAAATAATATATCCAATCTTGAATCTTTAGATTCAAGAAAGTTTTTGAAAATTGGTTTTATGATAAATTTAGTAAATTTAAACTCAATAGTTGCTTTATTTGCAGCATCTAAAGAAATTCCTTTATCTAGCTTAAATATTCCTACTGCAATACTGCTAGCAATTTTCGGAATATTGTGTTTTTCTGTTCCAGTTAGCGTTCCGCTTATTATTTATCTGATTTTTCCAACTAAAGCTCAAACAATACTTACACCAATTAATACATTTTTTACTAAATATGGAAAATATATTGTTGGCGTAGTATTTATGCTTTTTGCTTTATACTTTTTCAAAGAATTCTTAAAATAGAATTTCTAAAAAATCATTCTAGATAATTTTAAGTTATTTATTTTCTTTGTCTTTATTTAATTTTAAAGTTTTGGAAATATTAACTGCAGGAAATGATTGCCAATTTAAAGCAAATGACAAAACTCTTAAAACAAATACTATAAAAATACCGATGATAGCAGCTATTTGAGCATTAACATCTGCATAGACTGCCAGGGCAATAAAGGCAATAATTCCAATTAAAGCCGCTGAAAAATAATATTGTCCTGGTTTTAAAAGTAGCGGCTCATTGGTAGTTATTAAGTCGCGTAAAAGCCCACCTGTAGTAGCACCAACAATACCAATTAAAACCGCTGACAACACATTTAAATCTTGCATTAGGGCAAGTTGTGCTGCAATAATTCCAAAAATTCCTAAACCTAGCGCATCTATTAATACAAAAACAGTATTAAATTTTTTAATTAAGCCAATAAATAAAGCTGTAATTACAGCACCTGCTAAAATGGCAGCTAAGTACTGCCATTTTTCTACCATTATTGGTACTTTATTTAAAAATATTCCATCACGAATAATGGCCCCGCTCGCACCAGCAATAAAAGCCAAAATTAAAACTCCAGAAAAATCATAGTCCTTTTCTATAGCTACCATTGCGCCTGTTATAGCCAATAAAAAAACAGCTGTTAACTCATAGGCAAAAGGTAATGTAAATTGTCCGTGCAACATATTTTTTTAATTAATGAATCTTACTATATATTATAATATAAATTATTAAATAATGTAAGTTTTTTATTTTGCCGATTAATATTGCCGTGTTATAATAGAACCATGAAAACAATTTATCTAAAAATTTTAGCACTAGTATCGTTTTTGGTGATGATCGTGGCAAATGCACTTGCCAATATTTTGCCAATAAACAATATTACTACTGGTCAAATATCTGATAGTTATCCAAATCTCTTTGCTCCGGCTGGGTTTACTTTTTCTATTTGGGGATTAATTTATTTACTTCTTTTTATCTACACAATTTATCAATTTTTTCTAAAAGGCAAAGATGAAGAAATTATTAAAAAAATAAGTCCGTACTATATCGCTTCTTCGCTTATTAACGCTACTTGGATATTTGCTTGGCATTATGAGCAAATATTTTTAAGTGTAATTTTAATGCTTGGTATTTTATATTGCTTGATTAAAATTGCTAACATTATGCGAGATCAAAAACTTGAATTTATGAAAAACTTATTTCTTTCTGTCCCTTTTAGTATTTATTTTGGCTGGATCACAGTAGCAACAGTTGCCAATATTACTGTATTTTTGGTAAGCACCGGCTGGAATGGATTTGGTGTAGCAGATTATGTTTGGACAAGTATTATCTTACTGGTTGCTACCTTTGTTGGCATAGCTAGAACTTTTTATGATAAAAAAATTGCTTATATTTTAGTTTTTATTTGGGCGTACTATGGCATACTTTCAAAACACACTTCTTTAAATGGTTTTAACAACCAATATTCACTTATTATTTATACTCTTTATATTTGTTTAGGGCTATTCTTAATAACCACTATTTATTTCTTAGTAAAAAAGCCCTCTACTACTAAAAACTAGATTTACTTTTGATACTAATTAGTTCTTAAATACCTACTTAAAATTTTCTTGGCTTAATCTTTTGAAATTTTCAGGATCTTTGCGATGCATTTTTAACACTTCTATTGCTGCTAATATTTTAAAATAATAATTCTTTCCCTCTTCACCAAGCTCTTTATTCATATATAAATTAGTGTTTGGGTGAGCTTCTTTGGTTGCCTCAAAATAAATTTTTGGATAAGACAGTTCTTCTGAAATTACTAATTCTTTAGGAAATTGTTGAATTTTTTTATCGGTAAATTTCTCCAGTAATTCTTGCAATCTACCGTAGCCAATATTAAACGAAGTAATATTCAAATCATCTCGACCAATAAAATTTTTATAATACTGCAAATATTTGGCTGTTGCTCTTATTGAATCATCTTCATTTCCTCTGTCGGAAAGATTAAATTGCTGTGCTGTGTCTTGAGTAAACTGACACAAACCAAATGCTCCGGAATTTTCATTGTAAGCAGAAGGGTCGCCCTTGGATTCAACAAAAATTATGGCATAAAGATATCTTTCGTCTACATTATATTCTTTTGCATATTTTTTTACTGATTCAGAATATCCTTGTACTTTTTCACATATTTTTATTAAATCATCAAAATTATTTGTTTTAAAAATATTATTGATTTCTTTTTTAACTTTCTCATCAATCTTATCTTTATAGTTTTCATCAATTTCTAGTTTGTTTTCTTTTTCTTCAACTTTGGGCTTTTCTGGCTCTAGTTTAGCTTCTGGCTGATCTGATAATTTCTTATCTGGCTGTTTCTCGGCTTTTCCTAAAGCTTTAGTACCAAACAAAGTTAATCCTAAAAGAGCAAGACCTGATTTTTTCAAAAATTCTCTTCTAGTAATTTTATTTTTGCCTAAATTTTTATCATCTTGCTTGATTTGATTATTTTCTGGATTATATTTTTTAATTTCCGACATAAAAAATCCTAAATGTTTAATATTTGATTTTATTATATCACAAATATTATTTACTGTTTTTTGCACTTTATTTTTATTTGTTTAATTTAAAAAAACACCCCATAATACATAGGGTGTTTTTAAATAGTTTTATTAAATTAGTCCTTCATCATGCTTGGACTTACAAATGCAATATAAATTGCACTTAAACCAACTAAACTATAAACAATTCTTGAAAGTGTAGACATGTCTCCAAAAATTGTTGCAACTAGATCAAAATTAAAGAGTCCAACTAAACCCCAGTTAAGACCACCTACGATTATCAAAATCAAGGCAATCCATTTTAGAGCTTTCATATTCCTCCTTTTATTAATACTAATATTATATTTATATTATATCATATTTATTATTTTAACCAATTTACTCTGACCTCGTAGGTCGGAGTAGGTCTTGAACCTGTAAAAATTACTCTGACCTACGAGGTCGGTGTGGTGTATGATATAATTGGAGTATGGTGCAGTATAGAAAAGATGAGCTTGTAAATGGAGAGTGTTATCATATTTACAATCGCAGTATTGCGGGTTTTGTGATATTTAGTTCCAGTGAAGAATGTCAAAGAATGATTGAACTCATTGACATATTAAGATTTAAAAACTTTAATTATCAATTTTCACATTTCAAAAAATTAAGTGATAAAAATCAATTTATTGAATTGGAAAAATTGCGTATTGAAAACAAAACATTGGTTGATATAGTTGCCTATTGCATCATGCCGACTCATTTTCATCTAATAATCCGACAAAATAAAAATCTAGGAATTATTAAATATATCGCAAAAATTTCTAATAGCTACTCAAAATATTTTAACACAAAACATCATCGATCTGGACCACTTTGGTCTAGCCGATTTAAAAGCGTCAGAGTTCAAGACGATGAACAACTATTACATCTGACTAGGTATATTCATCTTAATCCGGTTTCTGCTAATGTAGTAAGTAATCCTTTTGATTGGCAATTTAGCTCGTATAAAGAATACCTAGAAAAAACAGCATCTAAAATATGCAATTATAAAAATATATTAGAGATTGATCCAAAAAAGTATAAAGAATTTGTAAATAATAGAATTGATTATCAAAGACAGCTGTCTGCAATAAAAAGTTTAATTATTGAAAATTATGCCGGTTAACTTTGACCTCGTAGGTCGGAGTAGATGTTGAACCTGTAAAATTTACTCTGACCTACGAGGTCGGCGTGGTGTAAGTTTTCAACATTGACAAAAAATATAATCTTTGTAATAATTATTATAGAAAAGTTCTCGGCCATGAGTTTCCATACTCCACTTAGGCGGAGATCTTTTTATTTTATAGAAAAACAAGACATTAAATATTTATTTTTACTTCTTTTATTTTCTTTAATTTGAACAATAAATAACTGACTTTTAGTAAGACCAGCAAACCTATAAAATATTTCAGTTTTCTTATTTGGATTAGTCTTAGTTTCTGGTTTATTTCTAGAATTTTTAATTACTTCTATTGCAGATTTAAATAATTTTAATCTTTTAAATCTTTCTTTAGGAGATTTTTGTTTTAGATGATTCCAGAAAAAATCAAAAAATATCTTTTCTTTTTTAAAATAAGCACTTCTGTATGTTTCTCCTAAATTTGTACCGGGAATTTCTTGAGATTTTGTTTTATACGGAATCATATCTTAATTATACCATACGCGTATTGAATACTAACAACCGGATATATTTTAGTTTTGATGCCAATTTACTCTGACTTCGTAGGTTGGAGTAGGTCTTGAACCTGTAAAATTTACTCTGACCTACGAGGTCGGTGAGGTGTGTAGGTCGGTGGGGTGTGTGGGGTGTAGTTGAATTTATAAATAATGAAAAGGGCGGTAAGGTGTGGGAAGTCGGTGGTGAGTACTTTGACATTACTCATGATAAATCTAATCGAACCAGAACCGTCCCTTATGGATTCCTTATTTTAATTTCTATTCAGATTGTATGGTCATTTTTTTATCCCAAATATAGTTAACTATATCTTTTCCAATAAAGTCTAAAATCTCTCCTGTGGGCTTATTGTTCCCTAAGTATTTTCCTAAAATTATTCGCCAATCTCTTGAACTATAATGTTCGTCAATTTTATGATGAATTTTAATTAATAGCTCTTTAGATATTTTTGTTACCTTTTTGTCATTAATAATATTATCTAACTCACTTTTTTCTTTTTTATTTAATTTTATCTTTAATTTATTCATTTCTGATACAAAATCAATATTTGGTTTAATACTATTTAATACCTCTTTTGTTAAAAATAAATTTTCCAAACTATAACACTGAAGACGTTTTAATGGCAAAATAGTAGAATTATCATTATTTTTTCCAGAATTATTGTCTTTATCTCTCATGGTAATTCCAACTTGCTTATCTATATCTAAAACAGATAAAATAATTTTTTCTGCATTTCTTTTATATCGCATAATATCATCACCATTTGCTTGAATTATTGCAATATCATCAAATTTAGGGCATCTGCAAGCTTGATTCCAAACTAAATAATCATCATTACCTTCTAAAATTATTATTTTCCTTTTTAACAAAACAGATAATCCTAAATCAATATTTAAAAGATTACTAAATATTGTTTGATTAGATTTTTTAACTGCGTTAATTTCTTCTGAAAATAAATCTAGACAAAATATTCCAATATCATCAGATAAACTTAATAAACTAGCAATTAATGCAGGACTATGTGTTGCAATAATTATTTGAATATTAAATCTTTTTGAAATTTCTGATATAAAAATTGAAAATCTGTTTTGTAAATCTAAATGTAAATGAGCATCAGGCTCATCAATTAATAATGTTTTATCTTGATTGTTCCATATAACACCCTGTGTAATTATATCAGCGGCTAAAGATATTGTTTCTGCTTGTCCAGAAGATAATTCATCTACATTATTTACTTTTAATTCATTATTATCATAGTTTTTATGAATCTCTAGATGGTATGGTGATTGATTCGAAAAAGAAATTTTAAATTCTGGCAATAATATGCTAAATAATTCTATAATTTCAGAATTATCTAGTTTAAAAGGTGTTTCGCCGCCCATTAATTTACGGCCGATGCTACTTGGTATAATCGATGTTCGCGATATAGCTCTTTCTCTATAGCTATTATCAGAATTATGTTTTCTTACATTTTTTCTTTCATTAGGATTAAATTCCTGATCAGCTATACCTGAATTATGTTGTATATTTCCACCTCTTTCCGGTATTACTAAATGAAATTCACTGTCATTATTTTGATATAAATTTCTTAGAAAACTACTTTTTCCTGAACCATTTTTTCCAAATAAAATATTAATTTTTTCAAGATTTTTTAAAGTTAAATCTTCAGATTTACCATTATGTAATATTCTTTTAGTTTTAATTTCGTTTTTCATATCTATATAAACATCTTTTGCAACAAGCTTTTTTGCCTGTGTTGAGCGTAGTCGAAGAAAAAAGCTTGGGTTGGGTTAGGTTGTTATTTATTTCTCAATTCTAATTTTTCAATAATTTCATCAATATCTATTTGGTATTTTTTATAAATATTTAGTAACAATTTCCATATAATTGCAGCATCTTCATTAAATTTACTAATATTTTGTTTATAACTTTTTCCTTTATATTTAATACTTTCTATTACCCAAGTATGCGCAAAGCCATTTCTTATCGATTTTAAACAAAAAAATAATTCCGTATCTTTACTTGAAAATAACCCCCATTCATTTAAAAGTTTAACTTTGTAAAATAAGTCTGAGGTATTTAATAACGCATCTGCTTTTTCATTATTAGTATAATCAATTTTTAAATATGCAATTATGATTTTGTTAATTAAGTATTCAATATTCGTAAAAAATTCTAAAACATCTCCTCTTTCATTAAAATCATAATTCCTTACATCTTCATTTTTATATCTTGAATAAGCTGATTTTAATATACCTTTATAACTAATTATGAATTCATTATCAAGATAAATTAATAAATTTGGTCTTTGATTTTGAGGGATTTGGTTTAATAATTCAAATAATTTATTGATTTTATTTTTGTTTGTCATATTTTTTTAATAATTCTTATCTTTCATTATTTTACTGAAATATTTATCCATTTGCTCATAAGCTTCATTAAGAGATCTTAGTAAATCCCGAATATTTTGTTTATTTTTGCAAGTATTATTATTAAATTTTTCTCCTAATTTAGCCCCTTATGGATGTGCAAATTTAATTCTATATGTATTGACGCGACCAAGAGAACTAATAAAAATATCTGATGAATCATTGTAACTTTTCACTATTTCTAATTTATTTCTGTATGATAAAAGATTTAATAATTGTTGTAATTTTGGAGCAGCTTTGTCCCATTTTTCTGAGTTTTTTATTTCTCTTAATCCTAAAATTTTTAAACGTATTCTATTATCAAGAGCATTCTCTAAATGAGCGTGTGTAGTTAGTGTTTTAGTTTGTAAATCTTTTAGTTCTAGGGAAGTATAATCAGGATGAATATCTTCTAATTCACTTAATCTTAATTTTAAATTTGATATTTCTTCATCAATACTTACTTTATTCATTTTTTCCCTTCCACAATTTTTATTTCATCGTTAGTTAGATCATAAAGTTTATTTAAATTTGCCCACCGTTCGTCAATACCCCGGTATGTCGCAGTAAATTAAGAATAATAAACAAACCATTTAATCAACTTAGTATTGGCATTTTATAAAAACTACTTTATTTAATAGTTGATAAGAGGTCCTTGTTATATTTTTTAAGAATCGGTTGTTGTTTGTATTGGTATACTACATTTTTCATATATTGTAGATAAACTTCATTATCGGAGTAATCTAGTAATTTTAAGTCTTTATTTTTTATTTGCAGAATAATGTTTCTATTTTTATTTTGAGTAATTTTTGCATGACTAAACCCATCAATATATAACATATTTTCCCATTTATCGAGAATTTTAAAATGATGGATGTTTTCTGACCAAGAAATGGGTACAATATGATGCAATTCAAATCCTGGCTTTTTGTCAATATTGTGATTGATAAAATATTGATATTTTTCATTTAGTGATCTATCTAATTTTGCAGAAATTGTCTCATAACTGTCTTTTCCTGATTTAAGTACTAATTGTTCACCTCTGACTTCAAAATAAACGGTTTGATTCAATAAATGAAATATTTGAGCAGTTTTGTTATGCCAATTATGAAAATCCTTTTTTTTATTTTTATTCCCATCATAGTTTTTTGGGTTTAATGTAACTTTTAATGTTTCTATTACTGATTTTCTTTGAATTGGAGTCAGATTTCTGTAATGTTTGATTAATTTAACAGCATATTCCGTACTTATATTAAAACTCGATTTTGTATTAATTGCAGAAATAAAGAACATATATTCATAAATACTAATTTTATCGATTTTATATTCTTTATCTCTTAGAATATCTAATATAATATCTATGTATCCTCCCACAAGTTGATCAATTCCTTTAGAAAAAATAAAATATTTATCAAGCAAATTTTTTGCCTTAATTAGTTTTAACCCTTGTTTACTAATCGATACAAATTTAACTTGTTGTTTTGAAAAAGGATCTGTTTGTTGTTTATTTTTATCATATCTAATAATAAAATTCATTCTATGTAAATCAACAAATAAATTTTTGCGCATTGCATCTTGTGTTCCAATTCCTGTTTTTTGTTTAGTTTCATTGCAAAATTTTGCATAAACATATTCTTTCGATTCATTTTCTGGTCTTTTAGAAACATCTGTTGTTCTAATACTCATAAGCTGCTGATTAGGAGCGTATTTATTTAATAATTCAAGAATAGAAACAATTTTTATCATATCGTATCTGTTATGTTCCGACGATGGTACTCCGCGATATTTTTCATCACTAATTCTAGAATCAATAAATTCTAAAGCCTTATTGCCAGGATTAATTTTTATAACTGTCATATTTTTTTAAATTCCTTTTGGTTAATTCAATATAGTATTTATTATTATCAGAGCAAATAAAATTCCTATTTATTTTTTTTGCAGCTATCGCTGTTGTACCGCTACCAACAAAACAATCTAATATTAAATCACCTGGATTACTACTTGCTGTAATAATTCTTTCAATCATATCTAATGGTTTAGGCGTTAAATGAGATAATTTTGGAGTTTTACCGTTAATTTTATTTTTGTGTCTTTCGCTAGAGATATGCCATACTTCAGAACATAATTTTCCTTTAGGATTTGGAAACCATCTTTTTCCATTTTTTAAAATTCCTTTTTTTTCAGCATGTTTAATTCTACTTTTTGACTCATACGGAATACGAATTTCATCGTAATTAAAAGTATAATTTTGAGATTTAGTAAAGAATAAAATTGTTTCTTGTCCATTTGCATATTTTTTAGTTCCATTTGATAAGCCATCTCTCTTATCCCAAGTAATCCAATTGCGAAAAATCATTTTTTTATCTAGTAAGTATTTTAAAATAAAAGAAGAATTAAACGGGGTATTAAAAATATATAAACTACCAGTTTGTTTAAGTTTAGGTATTAATGCATCTAACCAACAAAATGTAAAATCTAGAAAATCATTTTGTGTTTTAAAAGTATCCCATTTTGCTTTTTTGAGGTTATAAGGTGGGTCAATTACTGCTAAATCAATTGACTGCTTGTCAATTTTGCTTAAAAATTTTATACAATCCATTAAGTATACTTTATTTTTATCTAACATAATTTATAATAATTTTTGCTTGGTTTGCATTAATTTTTGTTTAATAATATGCTCGTATGATCTCATTATTTCATATCCTATATAATTTCTTTTTAATTCTTTTGCAATTTTTAATGTCGTTCCTGATCCTGCAAACGGATCAAGTACAGTATCATCGATAAAAGTAAATAATTTAATACATCTTCTGACAATTTCTTCTGGCATAATAGCGGAATGCTTTCCAAAAGCAACGTCACTTTTATTAGGAATTGGTATATCCCAAATTTGTTTTGTGAAAGTTATCCATTCTTTTTCACTTAACTTACTTTTTTCTTTTGTTGTTCTACATATATTATTATCTGGTTTACCATCTTTTACATAAACTGTAATAAATTCACAGGTGTTTTGTGCATAAAAATTTCTAGGATATGGATATGAACCAAACATTAACTTTTTACTTGTATTTGTTCTATTCCAAATATATATGTCGTATAAGTATAATTTAGTATTTACTAATATTGATTGTTCAATTGCAGCATTTATATCGAATATATGTCTATTGTAATGAGTATTAAGACTTTTTTTAAGCATAGGCATTAAAGGAACATTAATTATTAATTTTCCGTTTGGTTTAAGTACTCTTTGACATTCTTTCCATACTTTGAGCATTTCCTTAATGTAGTTTTTATAATTTTTAATATCTCCTATTTGTCCTTTTTGTTTTTTAGAAATTTTAGACGACTGATAGCCATCTTTGGAATAATCTTTAATATTAAAGTATGGAGGGCTTGTAATAATTAAATGAACAGAGTTATTTGGCAATTCCTTCATGTTTCTAGCATCTTGATAAAAAACTTGATTATTATATGATTTATTGATATTTCCTCCTATTCAATTCTATAATTATTTTACTCGAATAGACTTTGAAAGACAATTTATTAATTAAAATTTCTTTTAAACTTTTAGTTATTTTTTATCATCTGACATCTTATGTCCTTAATATTTATACCTTTTTTTCTTTTCTTTATATCGCAATCTTACCATATTTCCGCATTTTTTAACAGGTTATTTTTTACTAATACTTAATTTAAAATCATTTGTTATAGTTTGGAATTTTTTTATCTTTTCCATATCTTTTTTATCCCAATTATCACAAACATTTGAAAGCATACTAACATTTAAATCTACTACTTCATTGTATTTGTGAATATGCTTTAATAATTTAACTAATTTATCACGCTCTGGTGTTCCTTTTAACGGGAATTTAATACTTTGTGTTGGTTTTACAGATATTTTATTATCTGCTCCAATAACTACAACTACACCTTCTTTTTTACAAAATGCTACTAATGCTTGTTTTAATTTTTCTAGCAAATTTAATAATCGCGCAATTTTTTACAAATTTTAACTAACAAGTTGATTTTTTCAGAGATGGATTTTCATTTTTTATAAAATCTCTATTTACCAAATCGTTGGCGTATTGCCAGTATTTTATTTATATTTAGTAAAGTATCTTTTAGATATAGTTGGTTCGGTATTTTTAAGATCAATTACACTACTAAATGTATTTAAATTTTCCAATTGTGTAAAAATATTTAATACTTTATCATCTGAAATTTCTTCATCATCTTTATTTATTCTTAATACAATAAAATTATGGCATTTTAATTCATTAAATATTCCAGATTTATAATTTGTATTTATTTTTTTCAACTTATTAATAATGGAACTTGCTTTTCCAGTGGTAATATCAATAAAAATATATTTATTATCGTGTTTTATAATTTTATCTACATTTAATATTTTATCTAATATTTGTTCAGTAGAAGCATCTACAATATTTTCGTTTATTTTATTATTAATTTTATCTAATCTATCTGGTATATATTTTTTAATTAATTGTAATAGATAACTTTTATCTAAATTAATTGAACTAGTTTGAACTCCTAGATCTTTTGCTTTTTCTAAAATTTTATCAAAAATTACACTTTCAGCATTTTTTGAGAGTTCTGTTATGTAATTCGGATTAAATTCGTTTGGGTTATATATTATAGTTTCACTCATATTTTCCTTATTTCATTATTGCTCTTCTGATATTTTGAGTCCTTATTTATTATATTCATTTTTATAAAAATCTCTATTTACTAAATCATTGGCGTATTGCCGGTATTTGTATTTGCCTACATTGAAATCTGGTAGTTCTCACTTTCGTTCGAACGATAAAGATGCTAATACGCTAATATATGCGAATGACACCAATGAGAATATGATATTTATGAATCTATTTTCTGACTATATACTGGTAGGTAATATTGTAGGATAAAGTAAATTTAGAATTTGTAGTGATAGATTCTTCGGCTTCGCTCAGAATGACAAATTCTAATCCTCTTTTCCTACTTCAAATTATACTCCTTATATTCCCCTATCTCAACCTCTAAACCAAAAAAGTACACCTCGGAGGTGTACTTTTTTGGTTATCCTGAATATTCATCTATAATCAGATTTTTTATGAGTGATAATTTTTGCTGATAATCAATTCTATTCAAAACAAATTTTTCATATTCTTCTGTCTTTAGGTCAAATATGTTTTTGTAAGTGCAGATGTTATTTTTATCTGGATTAATGTATTCAAAAAATGAAGAGTACTGCCATTTTTTAGGTGACCTAACTAATTTAGCAGAAACAGGGTTTAAGTGAATATATCTTGTAAGATGCAGTATTTGCTCATTGTTTGTAATGAGCACGCTTTTAAATCTATCAGTCCAAAGATGTCCTTTTCTTTTATGTTTAGTATTAAAATATTTTGCATAACTATTTAAAAGTTTAGCCATATATTTTGTAATGCCATTATCAATATTTTGTTTTAATATCAAATGAATATGAGTAGGCATAATACAATATGCAACAATATCGGTAAAAGTTTTATTGTTAGTCTTTAGTATATTGATAATCTCATTTTGTTTTTGTATTTTTAATTCATTAAATTTTGACATTTTATAATCAAAATCAATAAATCTCAATAAATTAATAGAATCTAGCATGCGCAAATATTCTTTATCATTATTAAAAATTACATATTTAGCAATACTTCTAGAGAATATATGATAGTATTCCCCATTTACCAATTTATCTTTTCTATATTGAACCATATAATTATTATACCACAAAAAGTACACCTCGGAGGTGTACTTTTTGGTTATTGTTGTTTTAATTGTTTTGATGCTTGTTAGTACAATTGGTTTTTTATGGTTTATTACATATTTAAACGAGTGAATACTTCATAAATTAACATTGCTGGCCAGACAAGGGCTTTGAGTACTCCAACAACTCCCATCCAAAAATCTGGTGCTTGTCCGATATAATAAATCGCTGTACCAAGGAAACACAGAAAGTAAAATCCTCCGCCCATGAAACTTGATGAAGAATGAGTATTACAACAACTCCCGTATTTTTCAAATTTATCTCCCCATTTTTCAAACTTTTTCTCCAACTTTTCTTCCCAATTTTTACCAAATTCCTTTTCTATTTCTTTTTCAAAATCTTTTTCGCAATCACATTTTTTGGTTTTCATAAATCTCCTATAATTAATATTTTTGATCCGCCAAAGGCGGACAAGTGGGTGAACTCCTCGAAGCATGCTTCGTATAAATTATTTCAATTTATACCTCGTAGCTTGCTGCGAGGTAGTTGATTTATTTTCTGTATCTTATATATTATTATATCTTTAAGAATTATTAAATTCAAATTTTTATTTAAAAATTATTATCTGGTCTGCCAAATGAGATCCGATTTGGGGCAGAATCATCTGCCAAAAGTATCGATGAACTTTTAATTGTAAAAGCACCGTATTTATTATTGATCTTATCAACAATATCATAAATTAATTTGTTTTTATAATTTTTTAAAAATAAATCGTTTTGAAAAGAATTATTTTTACTAAGATTGAATAATCCTACCGCTACCCTAATTGGTTTATAAGATTTATCTATCTGTTGAAATAAAAATTTAATGTATCGATTAAAAGCAAAATCGTCCGCAAAGCTTCTAGTTTTGAAAGCTTTATGAAAACTATATTTATTAAAACAATTTACTTGTAAATAAACACCACCTGCCGTAAGACCTGTTTTTCTTAAACGATATCCTGCTTTAGAAATTAATTTCTGACACACAGACCATGCAAAATCCCATTTACGATATTTTGGTTCTAAAACATGTGAATGACCAATTGATTTTTCACAAGTATTAAAATTGGTTATATCTTTTCCTCTTAATAATAGGTACCAATATTCACCTACTATACCTAATTTTTCTCTCAGATTTTGCACCGGAGTATTGTATAAATCAAGTGGGGTATATATTCCTAGATTATTAAAACGAATTTTCATTCGCGTATTAATACCTTTTAAGTCAGTGAGAGATATTTTACTTAAATAATTGGGTATATCTTTGATTTTTATTTCTTGTAGACCATTTGGCTTTTCTATTTCAGAAGCTTGCTTAGCTAAATATATGCTTGGACCGATCCCAATAGAAGAACGCATACATTTGCCTATTTTTTGATAAATTGCATTTTTAATTTTTCTGGCAATATTAAAAGCTAATTCGGTTTTCTGTTCCGACGGGGAAAGAAAAATAACCGCTTCATCTACGCTCAAAATTTTTACAAAAGGAGAAAAAGAAAAAAGTATTTTTTTGATTTCATGGTGAATATTGAGATACATGGATACATTTGATTCTAAAATTATAATATTAGGACAAATTTCTTTTGCCTTTTTAACAAGCATGCTTGTTTTTACTCCATATGCTTTTGCTTCATAGCTTGGGGAGATAATACACCCTGTATTACCTTTGTATGGAGCAATTGCAACCGGTTTATGTCTTAGGTTAAAATTTGTTTGCTGTTCACAAGAAGCAAAAAAAGCATTCATGTCAATAAATAAAAATTGAGTATCTTTAACAATATTTATTTTAGTTCGGTCTTTGTTTGCCATAAATTAATAATACGAACATAAATAAAATATGTCAATGTTTAGTTTTTTTTGCTTAATTTAACAGAAATTTCAAATGTCCTAAGTTGCCCCTCTGAATCTTCAATTTGATTAGTTTTAGTCGTATTTAAATATTGTGATAATTGCTGAGCTAAAATTTGATTGTTAATTTTTATTTCTTCACGATTTTCTTTAATTTTCCAATACAACTCTTCCATATTGGGCTCACCCATAATCTTATCTTTAATTTCTTTTTTTAATTTATTGGCTTCTTTTGCTGTTTCTAAAACTTCGGAATATTTTGAATCATTTTCCAAAGTTGATTTAATCATTTCTAAAGATTTTTTATTTTCCTCTTTATAGTCTTCGATTATTTTAATTCTTTTTTGGATTTCTGATATACTCATATTTTTCCTTTTATATTTTAATTAGCAATAAATCTATTATATCAAAAAACCTTCTGGAATTTCCAGAAGGTTTTTTAAACAATATATAAGGAACTATTAAAAACAAATTATCTTTTTTGCCACTGAGGAGCTTTTCTGGCTCTTTTTAAACCTGGTTTCTTTCTTTCTTTTTCGCGAGGATCTCGAGTTAAATAACCTTCTTTTTTAAGTGTTTGTTTTAATTGATCATTGTACTTAAGCAAAGCTCTTGAAATACCTAAACGAATTGCCTCTATTTGACCAATTCTACCACCACCTTTTACAATTATTGAAATATCAAATTTAGTTAAATTATTTGTATCCTTAAGAGGTTTCAAATAAATTTCTTGTGGTTTTTCGATTTGTTTACTATTAATATAAATGGTACCCTTACCACTATATAAACGAACTAGTGCAGTAGATCTTTTTCTTCTGCCAATTGCTTGAAAATATTTACCTTTTGGCTTAAATTCTGTTTTGTCTTGTTTTTTTTGCATTATTAATCCTTAATATCTTCTTTATAAACCTTTAAATTAGCCAGAAATTTTGCTTGCAAGCGATTTTTTGGAAGCATGCCGGAAACAGCATGAATAAAAACTTTTTCAGGATTTTTTTGCATCAAATCACCCAAAACTTCTGTTTTTAAATTTCCCAAATACCCGGTATGATGATAGTATTTTTTATCGTGTAACTTTGTTCCACTTATTGCAATATGTTTAACATTATAAACAATAACTTTATTCAGTGGGATTTGGTGATAACTGAAATCTGCACGGTTCTTGCCTCTCAGAATATCCGCAACCTGCACAGCTAGCTTGCCTAAAACCTTATTTTTCGCGTCAATTTTTGTTGTATTTTCTTTAATTTCTTTGTTGTAAAGTGTAGTTTTATGCATTCTTTTCCTCTTTGTTTTTATTTTCAACTTCATTAGATTTTACTTTAGTTGTAACTTTTGTTTTCTCTTTTTCTTCTTTAATTGATTTATAACCAATTAACTGAATAATTGATCTAGAAGCAGAATCACCTACTCTGGGTGAAATTTTAAATATTCGTGTATATCCAGAATTTCTATCATTATATCTTGGAACCAATATTTCAAAAATCTTTTTAACCGCATTTTTGTCTGTTAAGTATCCTAATAATTTTCTTCTAGATTCAAGTGTGTTTTTTTTGCCAATATTTATTACCTTATCAACAACACCTCTTAATTCCTTGGCTTTTGGTGATGTAGTAATAATCCGTTCGTATAATATAAGCGATGTTGCCATATTTCGTAACATCATGTTTCTATATTTAGTTTTTTTACTTAACTTTCTTTTAATCATTTTTTACTTTCTTAGTTTTTTTGGCAGTACTTTTTTTAGCACTAGTTTCTTTTTTGACTTTAGTTTTTTTAGTAGTGTTTGGGGTAGCTTTTTTATCAGTAAAAACAGCTTTAACTATATCAAAATGCTCTGTAAGAATTTTTGCTGCTGTGTGCATAGCTTGATCCGGATTTATTGTACCGTCGGTCGTTAAGTTGATAGTTAATTTATCGTAGTTAGTCATTCCACCAACACGAGTGTTATCAACTTCATAATGTACTTTTTTGATTGGAGTAAAAATACTGTCTATTGCAATAGTCCCAAGTGGTAATTTTTCATCTTTTCTTTGTTCTACAGTTACATAACCTCTGCCATTTTTAATTGTTGCTTCAATATTTAGTTTACCATTTTTGTCCAATGTAGCAATATGATATTTTGAATCTGGTATCTCTACTTGTGCATTTTTTGAAAAATCTTTTGCTGTCACTACGCCAGGTCCTTTAGCGTTAAGTTTAAGCACTGCTTCTTCTTCTGAAAGTAATTTTACTTTTAAACCCTTTAAGTTCAAAATTATATCAACAATATCTTCTTTTACGCCCGGTATCGAAGAAAATTCGTGTGTTGTTCCTGCGATTTTTACCCATGTAATTGCAGATCCAGGTAAAGATGAAAGCAACACTCTTCTTAAAGAATTACCAATAGTCATACCATAACCTGGAAGCAATGGTTCAATAATAAATGTCGAGGTATTTTCTTTTTCGTTAATTTTTTTAATATTTACTAATTCTGTGCCCGGCAATGTAAACATATTATATCCTTATTTGTATTTAATTAATTATTTATAATTATCTGCTATAAAATTCAACAATTAACTGATCTGAAAAATCAATTGGCATTTCTTTTCTTTCGGGAAGTTTAATAACCTCGCCTGTCATTTGTTTTTTATCAAAACTAAGCCAAACAGGTATTTCTGTTTTTACAAGTTTTATTTTACTGTTTTTTGGCTTAATAATATCTTTCGCTTTTAAAGTGTATGATGGAATATTTGTTTTTTTGTTGTTAATTAAAAATTTATTATGTCTTATCATTTGTCGTGCTTCTAATCTTGAAGAAGCAAAACCTAAACGATAAACAATACTATCGAATCTTAATTCTAATTGACGCAATAATTCTTCTGAAGTATTGCTTTTTGATTTAACCGACATCAAATAATAATTTTTAAATTGTTTTTCTCTTATTGAATAAATTGCCTTAGCTTTTTGTTTTTCTGCTAACTGGATTGCATATTCTGTCATTCTGTGTCGGGATTGGCCATGAATACCAGGACCATATGGTCTTTTTGTCAAAGCACATTTTGGTGTATTACAACGATCACCCTTTAAAAAAAGTTTTGTTTTATATTTTCTACAAATTCTACATACACTTTGAATATTATTCATAATTTATACTCTTCTTAATTTTTTAGCTCTGCAGCCATTGTGTGGCACAGGAGTTTTATCTTCGATATTTGTAATTGTTATTTGTGAATTATTAAGTGCTTTTATTGCTGCTTCTCTTCCGTTACCAACCCCTGAGACAAAAACTTCCGCCTGTTTAAAGCCATATAAATTTTTTACTTTATCAACCGCACTTTGCATTATCATTTGAGCAGCGTATGGTGTTGTTTTTCTTGCTCCTTTAAAACCTAAACTGCCAGCTGAAACTGCAACCAATGAATTGCCTGTTGAGTCGGTAATTGTAATAATTGTGTTGTTGAAAGTTGATTGTACATAAATTCTACCACTCACAACCTCTTTTCGAACTTTTTTCTTAACAGTTTTTATTGCCATTAATTACTCCATTATTTTATGTTTTTTCTACTTTTCTACGACCACTACCGACACAAACTCTTTTTCCTCTTTTTGTCCTTGCATTTGTTTTTGTTCTTTGTCCTCTTGCGGGCAGACCTTTCATGTGTCGTGTACCTCTATAGCAACTTATTTCTTTCAATCTCTTAATATTCTGATTTACTTCCATCTTAAGATCACCTTCGGTCTTAAAATTTTTTTCAATTACTTCTTTGATTCTATCAAGCTCGGTAGTTTTTATGTCTTTTGTTTTAGTGAATATATCAATATTGCATTGATTTAATATCTTTTTTGCAGTAGAAGGACCAATACCATAAATGTAAGTAAGTGAGTATTGAATATTTTTATTGTCTGGGATATTTACCCCAAGTAATCTAGCCATAAATTCCTTTATCCTTGTCTTTGTTTATGTTTTGGATTTTTGCAAATTACAAATTTGACTGGTTTTTTTGACTTACCAGATTTGCCTGATTTGCGTCTTGTTATAATTTGACAATCTTTACAAATTTTCTTAACAGATGATCTAACTTTCATATTTTATAACCTAAAGCCTTCTAGTAATCCTTCCCTTTGACAAATCGTAAGGAGTAATTTCCACCCTAACCTTGTCTCCTGGAATAATTTTTATGTAATTAAGTCTTATTTTGCCTGAAATATGGGCAATTATTTCTTGCCCTGAATCTAAACTAACTTTAAACATAGCTGAAGGCAAAGCTTCAGTTACAATACCTTCTTGCTCTATAACTTGTTTTGTCATTTACAATAAACCTTATCTATTCTTAGTTATATTATCATAAATATATATTTTGGTCAATACCTATGAAATACACTAAAAAATTATTTTTTATCATTGTGTTAAGATTTCAAAACCATTTTCTGTAACCAAAATGGTATGCTCAAAGTGTGCTGAAAGACTATTATCTGAAGTAACAATAGTCCAGCCATCTTCTTTGGTTTGTACATCAAACCTACCCATAGAACTCATTGGTTCTAAACAAAAAGTCATACCTTTTTGTAAAATAATATCCGAATTTTTACCGACAAAATTAAATATTGATGGTGGTTCATGTAATCTTTTACCTATTCCGTGACCGGAAAGCGATCTTATCACTGAAAAACCTGGTTTTTCAATTGTGTTTTGAACAATTTTTTGAACTTTGATTAATGGAATTTTGTGTTTAATTATTTTAATTGCATTGTGTAAGGATTGTTTTGTTGTTTCAATTAATAAGTTTGTTTTTTCATTTGCCTCGCCGACCGCTAGCGTAAAAGCCGCATCAGTATGATACCCATTGAAATTTACTCCACAATCAATACTTACTATATCGTTTTTTTTAATGAATTTATTTTTTAGAGGTAAACCGTGAACAACTTCATTATTTAAAGACGCACAAATTGTATATTTATAACCATTAAAACCTTTAAAAGCAGGTTTTGCGTTACTGCTGGCAATAATCTTTTCTGCCAAATCGTCTAAATATTTTGCACAGACACCTGGTTTAATTTCTTTTTTTAATTGATTTAAAGTTTTACTTAAAATTTTTCCTGAGTGTCTCATTAAATCAATTTCTTTTTTGCTCTTAATGTTCATTTCTTAATAACACCTTTAACAATTAATTGTTCAAAAACTGTTTTTGACACCGTATCTATGTTTGGTTCCCCATCTATTTCTAATAACAGGTAGTTTTTCTTAAAATACTCTATTGCGGGCAGTGTTTCATTGTAATATGCCTCTAATCTTTTTTTTAACGCCTCGGGCGTATCGTCAGATCTTTTAGTTAATTTGCCTTTACATTTTGAGCAGATATTTTTTTTATAATCTTTATGCATTGGCCCATAAGGAGTTTGACAATTTGTACAAATTTTGCGATTAATGATCCGACTAACTGCTGTTTGTTGATTAATTTTTAAAAATATTGCAATTACCTTTTTAAAATTATACTTTTTTAAAATATCTTTAAAATATATGATTTGAGCTTTATTTCTGGGGAAACAATCAATTAATACTCCATTTGTATTTTCATTTTTAGATAACTCATTATTAAGTAAAGTTGCAATAGTTTTATCATCAACTAACTCACCTTTTTGCATACTAAGATGAATTTTTTTAGCCAGTGCTGTCTTCTTTTTTTGCTCATTGCGCAAAAGATTACCAGTTGTAATTAATTTTAAATTAACAGCACGAACAATATTTTCTGCTTGAGTTCCTTTTCCAGAAGCTTGTGGGCCATATATTACTATACATACTGGTTTTTCTAATAATTTCATTATTGCATCCAACCTAAAACAATATTCCCATCATTAATTTTTTTTACATTCTCTCCAGAAATTTGAGATATAAAAATTTCTCCGTCTTTCATGGCTGTTTTCTCTTCTCCCTCAAATGTAGTTGAAAAATAACTAATTCCCTTTAAATCCGGGGATACTACAACAGATGATTCAAATTTATCATTTTTTGTAATTTGATCTAATTTGATATTATTCAAGGAAAATTTAAATAATTCTGTTTGATTAAGTGATTTACCTTTTTCTTGAATACTTGAAACAAATAAATCTTCATTTCCCCAGAACAAATCATGAACCCTACCTTTTATTTCTGCTAAATTTGAGATTTTTCCAGAAGAAACATCTGCATAATATAATTTTGTAGAATCTTCGTCGTTACCTTTTTTATAACAAATTTTTTTACTATTAGGATCCCAAGAATAAATAGTGATATTTGATTTATCTGAGTCAATTTCAGTCATAGAAGTATTGTCAATATTTGCAATAATTAATTTAAATCCGAAATCAAACTCAGCATTACTAAACATAGTATAAGCAATTTTCTTACCGTCTGGTGAAGCTTTTGGTGGTTGGGAACTTGCAAAATCTTGAGCAATTTCTTCCTTTTTAGCTGAAGCATCTAAGGAAACTTTGTACAATGATCCTATAAATTCCTGACCTGTAACCATAAATTGAGCCAAAATATATTTATCATTAATTATTCCAGCTAATGATTTTATTTTTTCTTTTTCTTTTTGATCAGAAAACACGACTTTTTCCTCACTAGTATCTAAGTTAAATTTATGAATAATCGTTTCGTTCTGACTAGTTTTTGCAGTATAAATTGCCCCTTCTAATTGCAAATCTTTAATATCTTCCTGATTGAATTGCTCTGGCTCTTCTTGATTTAAATCGTTTTCATTGTTTTGATTTCTACCAATCACATACCATACACTCGCAAAAACCACAATTACTAAAATTATAATACTGTAAATTATTTTATTGCTTTTGTTTTTCATATTCCTCCTTTAATAATTATCGTATTTATGCATTATTAACTGTGCTTCAATTTGTCTTTTAGTTTCAAGTATTACTGAAATTACAATCAAAATTCCTGTTCCACCAACTGCCAGAGTTTTTAAATTAGTCATTGCTTGAACGATATAAGGTAATACCGCAATTACAGCTAGAAACAAAGCTCCAACAAATGTAACTTTAAATAAAACATCAACTAAGTAATCTGATGTTTCTTTGCCAGGTCTTATCCCGGGGATAAAACCGCCTCTTTTCTGCAGATTCTCAGCAATCTGATTGGGCTGAAAAACAACAGAAGTATAAAAAAATGTAAATGCAATAACTAAGAAAAAATAGATAATACTATAATAAACATCGTTTGAAAAAGTTGTATTTAGCCATGAACCAAAGTTTACTAGCCAGCCAGATTTTGCTTGTTCTAAAAATTTAGCTAATACGGAAGGTATAACCATAACTGAAAGAGCAAATATAATTGGTATAACTCCAGCAAGAGTAACTCTTATTGGTAGGTATGTATCAACTCCACCATAACTTTTATTGCCCCTCACTCTTCTAGCATAAGTTATTGGAACTTGTCGTTCGCCTTCGTTTATAAAAACAATAGATGCTGTTACTAACAATCCTAATACACCAAATATTACTAAACCAATTATTCTTGTAGAATCTGCAACCGCAATAGTTTGCGCCAGTTGCATTGGAAAGCCAGAAATAATTCCTAAAGCAATTATTAAAGAAACTCCGTTACCAATACCTTTTTCTGAAATTAACTCACCCATCCAGGTTAGCAGCATGGTACCTGCTGTTAAACTACATAAATTTGTAATTAGGTCGAATGTATTTCCTTCAATAACAATCCCTTGATTTCTAAGAAGTGCAATCATGGCATATGATTGTAAAAAAGCCAATGGCACGGTTGCAATTCTAGTATAGTGATTGATTTTTTCTCTTCCTTGCTCTCCTTCTTTTGATAAAGCTTCTAAAGATGGCACTATCATTTGTAGTAATTGAAAAATAATCGATGCAGTAATATATGGACCAACACCCAACATAACAATTGAGAAATTACGCATTGCGCCACCGGTGAACATGTTTAGTAACCCAAATGCCTGATTTTTATCGAAAAAATCTTTCAGTGAAACAATATCTACACCTGGCATTGGTATATGCGATAAAATCCTAAATATAATTAAAATAGATACCACAAATATGATTTTTTTAGTTAGTTCTTTGGAAGAAAAAATTTTTTTAATTGAGTCAAACATAAATTATTTTACAGATAATTTAAAATATTCTTTGGCCTTACTAGATACCTTACATTTTTTTAAAACAAATTTCTTTGATATTTTTTTATCAAACAAAATTTTGACCTGTGTCTTTTTTGAAGAAATAATTTTCTTTGCAAATAAGGTTTCAGGACTTATTTTGTCGTTATCGTTAAATTTTTTCTCAAGCAATGAAATTTTAACTATTTGTGGTTTTTTATTTAAACTTTTAAAACCACCTTTTTTGGGCAATCTTTGAATAAGTGATGTTTGTCCACCTTCAAATCTTTTAGGAATATTAAAGCCTGATCTTGATTTTTGACCTTTCATACCTCGACCAGCTGTAGTTCCACATTTACCTGAATTACCTCTTCCAATTCTTTTTTTTGATTTATTAACTGAAGTAAGTTGATTTAATTTCATAAATTTTCCCGTAATATATTATTCTTCTTTAATATCTTTTTTTGCTACGACTGTTTCCTTGCTTCGATTGTTTAGAAGCTTTAAAGCAATTATTGTAGCTTTAGCATTATTAATTTTACTGGAACTACCAATAATCTTTGTTAAGATATTTTTTATTCCTGCTAACTCCAAAATAGTTCTAACAGAGCCACCAGCAATTAGTGAAGTTCCTGAGCTTGCTGGTTTCATAAATAATTTAGAACTTCCATAGTCGATAATTATCTCATGAGGTATGGTCCCATTTTGAGAGTTAACGGTTATCATTTTCTTTTTTGCTTTTGCAACTGCTTTATTGACTGCAGTTAAAACTTCTTTTGCTTTGCCTGTACCAATACCGACCTTATCTTTTCTATTGCCAATAGCAACAAGTGCTCGAAAACTCATTCGCCGACCACCCTTAACAGTTCTACATACTCTATCGATGCATATAACTTTTTCATCGAATTCTGATTTTTTTTGATTTGGTTTGCTTTTATACATTATTATTCCTTTAAAAATTTACGCCTGCTTTTCTTAGTCCATCTGCAAATTTTTTAACTTTTCCATGATACTTATACCATCTACTATCAAATTTAATTTTCGAAATTTTTTTATTCAAAATTTCTTTTCCCAGCTTTATTCCTGACTCATAAGAATATTCCATATTTGAAATATCTTTTGTTTTAGGAAATTTTTTTTGATCTATATAGAGTATTGTTTTACTAGTGCTGTCGTCTATAAGCTGTGCTTTAATATATTTATTACTTCTAAAAATTGACAATCTAGGGATTTCATTACTACCAACAATTTTAGATCTTCTTTTATTAATTTTTCTTTGTCTTATTGAAATTTTTTTATTCATAATTATGCTCCAGCAGTTGCTGTTTTGGCAGTTTTACCAGATTTTCTTCTAACTATCTCGTCTTGATATCTGATACCCTTGCCTTTATATGGTTCAGGTTTTCTTACTTGTCTAATATTTGCTGCGAATTGACCAACTTTTTGTTTATCAATACCTGAAACTGATATTATATTTTTTTGTACTTTAACTTCTAAACCTTCGGGTATAGTAATTTCAACAGGATGAGAATAACCTACATGCAACACTAAATTTTTACCTTTTAATTCTGTTCTGTATCCAACACCCTTAACTTCAAGTTTTTTTTCAAAACCTTCTACTACACCAGATACCATGTTGCTTATTAACCTTTGCGTTAATCCGTATAAAGACCTTGATAATTTATCGTTCGTTTTTTTAATAACTGCAACATATTTATCTTTAATTTCAATAGAAACCTTGGGGTGTAATTCCAAACTTAATTCACCTTTTGGACCTTTAACAGTAACAATATTGTTTTCATATTGAACATCAACTTTATCTGAAATTAAAATATTTTTTCTTCCTATTCTAGACATACAAATCCTTTTAATATATTTTACAAATTATTTCACCACCTAGATTTTTACTACGGGCTTCTTTGCCAGACATAACTCCTTGAGGGGTTGAAACAATTAACATGCCGAAACCTTGCAAAACTTTAGGCATCTTTTTGCTTTTTGTATATATTCTTAAGCCTGGCTTACTAATTTTTTGAATTTTATTAATTTTTGGTTTATTGCTGATATAATTTAATTTAATAATTATTTCTTTATCTTTAATAATAAAATCACTAATATAATCATTTTCTTTCAGTACTTTAAGAGTTGCAACTTTAAATTTTGAAGTAGCTACTTTGGTTTCACTAGCGCCAACTAATTGGGCATTTCTTATTCTTGTTAACATATCTGAAATTGGATCGGTTATCATAATACTCCTATATTTTACCAAGATGACTTAATTACACCAGGAATTTCACCTTTATTGACTTTTTCTCTAAAACAAATTCGACACAATCCATATTTTCTCAAATAACCATGAATTCTGCCACACTTTGAACAGCGTCTTATAATTCTTGTCCTGTATTTTGGTTTTCTGTTTGCTTTTTCTATTAAAGCTTTTTTAGCCATATTTGCTCCGGTTAGGTGTAAATTATTTATTATATTTAGTTTGTGTATTTTTTTTCTTAAAAGGAAAGCCAAAACTTTCTATCAATGCTTTTGCTAGTTTTGGATCATTGGTGTTAGTTACTATGGTAATTTGAATGCTGTAAATTTTCTCAACATCTTCGTATTTAATTTCAGGAAAAATAATATGTTCTTTTATTCCAATATTTAGATTACCCTGCTTATCAAATTTTTTCTCATCTATACCTTTAAAATCCCTAACGCGTGGCAAAGCAACATGAATTAATTTTTCAATAAAATCATACATTTTCTTACCTCTGAGTGTTACTGAAATACCTACCACATCGCCTTGTCTAAGTTTAAAACCAGATATTGCTTTTTTGGATTGACATTCTAAAGGTTTTTGACCGGTAATTGCTGCTACATCGGATTTAATCATATTTACCATTTTTTTATCGTCTTTAATTTTACCTATTCCAACATTTATCACAACTTTATCAACCTTAGGCACCAAATGTACATTTGTGATTTTGTGATCTTTAACAATCTTTGGTATAATATTTTTTTTGTATTCGTCTTTTAATTTATTCATTTAATTCTCCAGAAATTATTTCACCTCTAGTGTTTCTTTGCATTTTTTACATATTCTAGTTTTATTTTTTTGATTGATATTATATTTAACTGAAGTAGCTTTATTGCATCTTGGGCAGATAATTTTTACATTAGCTAAACTAATGGGTGCATATATATCCATAATACCACCCTGAGGATTGGCTTTTGTCGGTTTACTACTTCTTTTATATTTATTTAAACCTGCAACTACGATTTTATTAATGTTAGGTATTACTTTTTCTACTTTACCAGTTTTACCACTGTCTTTACCCTTCATAACCAACACTTTATCATTTTTCTTAATTTTCATATCAATTCCTTAAAATTTTGAAATTTTATAAAACTTCAGGTGCTAATGAAATAATCTTATTAAATCCTTTAACTTTTAATTCGCGAGCAACTGGTCCGATAATTCTTGTACCTTTTGGATTTTTTTCGTCATCTATTAAAACTACTGCATTATCGTCAAAACGAATTACTTGACCATTTTTTCTCTTTAAAGGAAAGCACTGTCTAACAATAACTGCTTTATTTACTGATTTTTTCTTTACATTACCCGAAGGAATAGCATCTTTAACACTAACTATAATAATATCGCCAATTTGTGCTGTCCGCTTATTGCCTTTTTTAATAACTTTAATACACATTGCCTTTTTGGCTCCACTGTTGTCGGCAATATTTAGTTTTGTATACATCTGGATCATTTTACTACCTTCCATCGAATGGTTTTTGAAATTGGTCTGCACTGTACGATGTTAACTACTTGGTTTAATTGATAAGCTTGATTGTCTTCACAATGCACATGATATTTTTTATTTTTCTTTATTTGTTTTTTATACAAAGGATGAAAAGAAATCGATTCTATCTCAATAACTAAACAATTTTTCATTTTGTTACTGATAACTCTGCCTGATTTTGTTTGCAAATTTTTATTCATAAATTTTCCGTTTTTATTGAATTGATTTTTCATTTAAAACTGTCCAAATTCTTGCAATAGATTTTCTAATATTTTGGATATTTTCTGATTTCTTATTATTTTTGGAATAAATTTCTAATTTACTTTTGGACAACTTTTCATAATTTTCTTGTAAAAGTTTAGTTAGATCTTTATTGCTTTTTGATCTTAAATTTTTTAATTCTTCTTTACTTTTCATTTTAATCCTTAACAACAAATTTAGTTTTTAATGGGAGTTTTTGAGCAGCTAGCCTTAAAGATTCATTAGCCGTTTTTTCATCCACACCGTCAATTTCAAAAATAATTCGTCCGGCTTCAACAACTGCTACAAAATGATCTAATGCACCCTTGCCTCCACCCATGCCTGTTTCTGCTGGTTGCTGTGTGACAGGTTTATCAGGAAAAATTCTTATCCATATCTTACCGCCGCGCTTCATAAATCTAGTCATGGCTCGTCTTGCCGCTTCAATTTGTCGTGTAGTTACCCAACTCGATTCAACAGATTTAAGAGCATAGGTACCAAAACTAATTGAATAGCCAGATTTACTAACCTGTCTCATTTTGCCTCGATATTGTTTTCTATGTTTTAATTTCTTGGGAATTAACATTGTTTTTTCCTTGTATTATTCACTGATTTCCTGTTTATATATCCAAACTTTTATACCTACTGCACCGTAAGTTGTGTTCGCAGTTTGTTTTGCGTAATCAATTGTTTTTTTAAATTTAGAAAGAGGGATTGATCCTATTCCGAACTTTTCGTTTCTAGCTATTTCTACTCCATCCAATCTGCCCGATACAGAAACTTTAATGCCTAAAACTTTTTTATTTGCAGATGATTTAGTAATGGCTTGTTTGATTGCTCTTCTATATGCTACTCTTTTTTCAATTTGGGATGCAATATTTTGTGCAACTAAATTTGCGTATGTTTCTGGTTCTCTAATTTCATTTACCTTAATATCAATTTTATCTAATGTAATTTTTGGTTTTGAATAATTTTTAATTTTCCAGGTTTTGATTTGGTTTGTCTTTTGGCGAAAAGACATAATTTTATTTGATATAAGTTTTTTTAAATCATTAACGCCTTGACCACTTCTACCAATAATAATACCGGGCTTTGAAGTATTAATAATAATTTTAATTTCTTGAGCGCTTCTATTAATAACTACTTTATTTATGCCGCCTTGAAAACCAATTTTTTTAATAATAAGTGATTTAATTAAATCATCTTCGGCAATAAAATCACTCATTTTCTTTTCAGAAAACCATCTTGATGACCAATCTTTAGTTATCGGCAGTCTTAAACTAATTGGTGAAGCTTTTTGTCCCATATTTATTCCTTATTAACCTTATTTAGCTGAGTTTGTGTTGTTTTATTTTTATTGACACTCTTTTGATCAGAAATCACTAAAACTACATGACTTGTTCTTTTCTTGATTTTTGCTGCCCTGCCTCGTGGTTTATATTGCATTCTTTTAAATGCAGGCCCTTGATTACATGTAATTGATTTGATATATAGCTTTTCTGTATCTAAATCTTTGTTTTTTGCTGCACTTATTCCAGATTTGATTAAATGAATTACAGGATCTTTAATCATCTTATTAGAAAAATTAAGCTGATCTATAGCGTCATTAACATTAAGATTTTTTACTAAATTTGTTAGCAATCTTAGCTTACTTGGACTAGTTTTAATGTATTTTGATTTAACTATAATATCCATATATTACCTTAATTATTTCTTATTCTCTGCTGGTTGTGGCTTTGTTTCACCGTTAGAAGCAGCTTCGTCGCGTGCAATCTTACCACCATGTTTTCTAAATTTTCGTGTTGGGGCAAATTCACCTAATTTATGACCCACCATTTCCTCAATAATTTTCACGCTAATATGTTCTTTACCATTATGAACTGCAAATGTTAATCCTACCATTTCTGGTGAAATTGTACAAGCTCTAGACCATGTTTTAATTGGTTTAGTGTCGTTGTTTTTTATTGCAATTTGGGTCTTTTTAATTATTTTTGGATCTACCCATGGACCTTTTTTGATTGATCTAGACATTATTTTCTCCTCTTTACAATAAATTTATCGGTACGCAAATTTTTTCTAGTTTTATAACCCATTGCTGGTTTCCCCCATGGTGTTTTAGGGTGCTTAAGACCAATTGAAGTATTTCCCTCACCACCTCCATGCGGATGATCACAAGGGTTCATTGCTTTACCTCTTACCGTTGGTCTTATACCTTTTAATCTGTTTCTACCAGCTTTCCCAACTCTTACTAATGAATGGCTTGGATTACTTACTTGCCCAATTGATGCAAAACATTCACCGTGGATTAATCTTATTTCACCTGATGGTAACTTAATTTGAACATATTTATTTCTTTTCCCGGATCCTTGGGCTAGGGCAGCTACCGACGCAAAACTTCCAGCACTTCTAACCATTCTGCTTCTTTTGCCTGGAACTATTTCTATGTCATGAATTATTGTACCAGTTGGAATATTTTTCAATTTTATCCTATTACCAATAACAATATCTCCTGTTTCTGATGCCTTAACGCTTTGATTAATCTTAATTTTATTTGGACAAATAATATAAGCTTTTTGATTGTCTTCATACTTTATTAAAGCAATAAAAGAAGATCTGTTTGGATCGTATTCAATTGCAACAACTTTTGCTTGACTATTTATTTTATCTTGTAAAGATGAGATTATTCTATATTTTCTTTTACAACCTCCTCCTTGGTGTCTTACACTAATTTTACCTAGATTATCTCGACCTGCATGTTTCTTAAGTTTTACAGTTAATGATTTTTCTGGCTTTTTTTTGGAAATTACTGCATCACAAATAACACTGGCTTTGCGTCTAGATGAAGTTGTTGGTTTGTAATATTTTATACTCATATGTACCTTAAATTAGTTTTTGATAGAAAAATCTGCAATTTTCTGACCTTTTGGCAAAGTTACTACTGCCTTTTTAAAGTCTTTTGTTCTACCAGATTTTTTGCCTCGAAAATTTTTAATTTTTCCTTTAACAGTAATTGTTTGAATAGAAATTGCGTCAACATTGTATTGCTTTTTGATTGCATCTGCGATTTGCACTTTATTAGCACTTTTATTTACTTTAAAACTATATTTGTTTTTTGTAACAATTTGCATTGATTTTTCTGTAATAAGTGGCTTAATTAAAATTTGCTTCATTCTTTTTTACCTTTAGAAATATTTTTTTTCTTATTATTTAACAACGCATCTTTTTTAATACCTTTATTTTTTTCTAAATCATCTGTAACACTTTTTGGAATAATTATATTATCAAATTTTACTATATCAATTAAATTAATATTTTCTATCATGACAATTTTAATACCTTGCACATTTCTTAATGAAAATTTTAAGTTTTTATATGTAGAATTTAATAGTATTAATAAGGTTTTATTTTTATGTAAAAAATTTTTTATTAAATTTAATGCTTTTTTTGTATTTATGTCTTTTGTATCGCTTAAATCAACAATGTATAATGAATTATTTTTAAGTTTCGATGACAATGCCACAGAAAGTGCTTTTTTTAGCATTTTCTTTGTAATTTTTCTTGAGTAATTGTCTGTATTTCTAGGACCAAAAGTAGTCCCTCCGCCTGACCAAATTGGCGAACGAGAAGAACCAGCTCTTGCTCTACCGGTACCTTTTTGTCTAAAAGGTTTTATTCCACCACCACGAACCTCAGATCTGTCTTTAGTGTGGGCATAAGATTTTCTCTGATTGGCTTGGAAACTTACAATAACCTGATGCAACAAATTATCACTACACGATACATTGAAAATATCATCAGCCAAAGTCACGGTTTGTGTTGATTTTGCATCTAAATTGTATAATTTTGCATTAACCATTAATATACCTTAATTTTTAAAATAGAATTTTTTGGTCCTGGAACTGAACCTTTTAACAACAGTGTGTTATCTTGTAAATTTACATCTAAAACTTTTAAATTTTTTATAGTTATATTTTGATTACCCATTCGTCCAGCCATTCTTTTTCCCTTGATTACTCTTTGTGGATATCCACCGCCTATTGAGCCGGGAGCTCTATGATGATCTGAACCATGAGATTCAGGACCTCTAGAAAAACCATGTCTTTTGATAACTCCGGAGAATCCTTTTCCTTTTGATATTCCTGTAACCGACACTAAATCATCTACTTTTATACAATCTATATTAATTTTATCGCCTACATTTAATTCTTTTTGTAGATCATTAAACTCTGCTAGGTATTTTGAATTAGCTTTTGATTCTTGGAGATGTCCCTTTTCTGGTTTATTGAGATTTTTTTTATTTTGATAGCCAACTTGTACTGCATAGAAACCATTTTTTTCTATCTTTTTTACCTGAGTAACGACTACTGGTTCTACATAAACTAAAGTAACAGGAACACTATTTCCTTCTTTGTCAAAAATTCTTGTCATACCAATTTTTTTTCCAATAATCGCATTTTTCATATATTTATTATTTTGGTTAAATAAACATATGATCTAGATCATTCTCCCTTAAACTAACAAGGGCAGTTTTCCAGATCGAAATGTATAATTGATTTTTATTTATATATTAATTTTAACAGTTTAATTTAATCTTGTCAACAAATAATATTAAATTTTTTTAATTTAAACTATGTTTTTTATTGAAGTTTCAACAACCTTACCTGTCTGCACGCTTCGCAAAGCGAACCGACCTGTCTGCTGACCTGTCCTGTCGACAAGGCAAGCAAGACAGACAAGGCAGGTGGTCAAGGAACCCTTGTAGCACTTCGAAGTAAAATCCCTCCGAAGCATAATCCGTCAACATCCCACGACTTTATGGTCGGGAAATCCCGCAGAGGGGAATTAAAAAATTAAACTTTCTATTATTTATTATATTTATCGACAAATTTTTTAATTTCATCAATATTTTCTAATATTAACCTAGCTTTTTTAACTCCGAATTGAAAAGGATATTTATCCTCCTCATTGTTTTTAATTACAATCATCGGATTACCTTTGTATTCGGATTCTGAAACAATAGACATTTTTACCTCCTAAATTTATTAAGTTAGCTTTAAGTACTAGTTAATAATCATAAATTTATTTTTTCATTACAATTTAATATTAATTATAACTTAAAAATATTATTGATACAAATTAAGGTTTTAATAAAAAAATATAAAATTCGTATGAATTTCCCTGTGACTTAAGACCACAGGGTTTTTCCCGGCCTCGCTCCGCGAAGCGGGGCGGGCTGGCGAAGGGTGATAAAAACAAAAAAATACTCTGCAAGGAGTACTTTTTTGTTTATAAACTAAATAAATTAAGTTTTGATTTCGATTGACACGCCAGCAGGCATATCCAAACTCATTAAATTATCTATTGTCTTTGATGTCGGATCAATCACATCTATTAATCTCTTATGGATTCTTTGTTCAAACTGTTCTCGAGAATCTTTATGAACAAAAGTTGATTTTAAAACAGTAACTTTCTTTTTTTCAATAGGTAAAGGGATCGGTCCGATCACTTTAGCTCCTGAACGAAGCACTGTGTCTAAAATTTTATGAGTAGATTTGTCAATGATCCGATGATCGTAAGCTTTGAGACGAATACGAATTTTTTGTTTAATTTGAGTTTTTTTAGTTTGTTTTGCCATTAGATTAATTCTTGCTTTCTAATATTATTTAATAATATTTGTTACTACTCCTGCTCCGACCGTCTTACCACCTTCTCTAATTGCAAATTTCATTCCTTTTTCCATAGCCACTGGTACTTGTAATTTAACTTTAAAAGTTATAGTGTCTCCTGGCATAACCATTTCTGTTTTTTCTGGAAGTTCAACTTCTCCTGTTACATCAGTAGTTCTGACATAAAATTGAGGTTTATAACCTTTAAAGAATGGGGTATGTCTTCCACCTTCTTCTTTAGAAAGAATATAGACTTCTGATTCGAATTCGGTATGAGGTGTTATTGAACCTGGTTTTGCAAGAACTTGTCCTCTTTCAATATCTTCTTTATTGACTCCTCTTAATAAACATCCAACATTATCTCCGGCTCTTCCTTCATCTAATAGTTTTCTAAACATTTCTACACCAGTAACAACAGTTTTTTTAGTTGGTTTAATTCCCACTACCTCTACTTCTTCGTTAACTTTTACAATACCTCTTTCAATTCTTCCGGTAGCTACTGTTCCACGACCTTTAATAGAAAAAACATCTTCAACTGGCATTAGAAATGGCTTATCAATATCTCTTTTTGGCTCAGGAACATAATCATCAAGAGCTTTCATGAGCTCATCGATTGATTTTGCTTGTTCTGCATCACCTTGAAGTGCTTTCAGTGCTGAACCTCTAATAATTGGTGTATCTTTACCTGGAAATTCGTATTTATTAAGAAGATCTCTAATTTCTTCTTCAACAAGATCAACCAATTCCTTGTCATCAACTTGATCAATTTTATTTAAGTAAACAACAATTTTAGGAACTCCTACTTGCCTAGCTAATAAGATATGTTCTCTTGTTTGAGGCATAGGACCATCTGCAGCTGAAACAACTAAAATTGCTCCGTCCATTTGTGCTGCACCAGTAATCATATTTTTTACATAATCAGCGTGTCCAGGACAATCTACATGAGCGTAGTGTTTTTTATCTGTTTCATATTCTTGATGAGAAGTAGCAATGGTAATACCTCTTGCTTTTTCTTCTGGAGCGTTATCAATTTTGTCAACACCAACAGCACTAGCAAAGCCTTTTTTTGCTTGATTATTTAATATTGCGGCTGTTAGTGTGGTTTTACCATGGTCTACATGGCCAATTGTCCCTACATTTACATGTGGTTTTTTTCTTTCAAATTTTCCTTCTGCCATAATTTCTCCCTCGCCCGCCCTTTAAAAGCTTATGCTTTGCAGGCGTGGCAATAAATTACTTAATAATTTGTTCTTGTTTAAGATTTTAAAATACTTTATTTAATTAATAAAGTCAAGAATTATGTTTTCCTTCTGCTAATTTTTTATATCATAAAACATTTTTTATTAATTGTCAAATAGTGGTTATATTATTTTATTAATTAAAATAACCTATAGGATAGATGTAATATTTATCTGTCACTAAAATAGATTTTTCGTTTTTTTCTAAATTAATTCTTGTTAAATTATAATTATCGTCGTTTTGTCGGTTTTGTAGATACAAATATTGATCGTTGAAAGATATAGTCATAAAATAATTATTAATTTCTTTATCTGCAGTGAAAATACTAGAAGTTTTTTGACCGTCTATATCTAATTTATAAACTTTTGGACCTTTGGAAAAATAAACAACTCTATCTCCATATGACCAAACAAGGTTATCATACGACCAATCTTCGATAAATTCCTGAATTGATAAATCTAGATTTATATCCAACAATTGTTCGTTTATCTCTAAACTATTAAATAGTTTAAGATTATTTGAATTATTTATTGGTTTTTTTGGCAATAAAATAAATTCTGTTAGGTAATTATTAAAAGAAGGACAATAGTCATTGATTGCTTCAAAATCATTTTGAATTAATGCAGTATTTTTTTTCATTTCATATTTCTTAACAGGTGCCTGACAACCATTCTGAATATCATTAGCAAAACTGTAAATTATATCTTTTTGATCATCAAAATTAATTATGTCTTGCAAAAAATTAATTTGTGATTGTTTATTAAGCGTTAAATCTGATACTTCATTTTTTTCAACATCAAATAAAAACTCTTGAGAAGTGACGTCAATTTCGTTCGGGTTCTTCTGCTTGGCTTTTCTAACTGTAATAATTGCTTTTTGTTGTTTTAGTCCAGGAATTACTGATGATATTTCAGAAACATACTCATCGCTCTGTGGAATTAAAAAAGGTATTGCTTCTAAACTATTATTATCTAAATTATACACAAATAATTGATTATCTTTACTAACAATTATTTTTTTGGCTTTATTGAAAAAAGCCATCAAAACATAGGATGAATCTAAAATACGAGCAGATTCTTCCGTTGATTCATCGTAAATAAATAAATCCATAGCGTCTGGTTTTTGCACTGAATATAAAATTTTACCTAAATTTGTTGATTTAGGTACTACTACATCAGATACTGTATCTTTATTTTGAAAATATAAAAAGAAATAAACTCCTGATATGATTAATAAAAGCAAAAGTAAATACAAAAGAAACCATTTAAATGCTGCAAAGGCGTCAATATTTGTTTTATTCATATTACCCCCTCCTTTTTTTATCAGAAATTATATGAAATGCTATTTATTTTCATTATACAACTATTTTCGTTTGCCTTCAATAATTTCCTGGGCAATATTATGAGGAACTTCTGCATAATGTGAAAATTCCATAGTATATGAACCCCTGCCCTGTGTCATAGATCTTAATGATGTTGCATATCCAAACATTTCTCCTAAAGGTACTTTAGCACTTACTACTTTTACATTGGTTCTGTCCGTAGTTTCTTCGATTTGTCCTCTTTTTCCGTTTAAATCTCCCATGACATCGCCAAAGTAATCTTCTGGCACTATAACCTCAACTTTCATAACTGGTTCTAAAATTTTTGGATTTGCCTTTTTTACTGCACTTTGCAATGCCATAGAACCAGCAATTTGAAATGCTACCTCAGACGAATCAACATCGTGAAATGAGCCATCATATAAAGTTACCGAGAGGTCAACAAGTGGGTATCCAGCAATAATTCCTTTGTCAGCTGCGTTTTTAACACCCTTCTCAACAGGATTAATAAATTCTTTAGGTATAACACCACCAACTATTTTATTAATGAATTCAAAACCTTTACCGCGCTCAATAGGATTGATTTCAAGCCATACATGTCCGTACTGTCCTCTTCCGCCAGTTTGTTTAATATACTTACCTTCTGCTTTTGAACCTATTGTGATTGTTTCTCGATATGCTACTTGAGGTTGACCAACATTTGCTTCTACCTTAAATTCTCTTTTCATTCTATCTACTAAAATTTCCAAATGTAATTCACCCATTCCAGCTATTAAGGTTTGATTAGTTTCTTCATCGGTTTTAATTTTAAAAGTTGGGTCCTCTTCGGATAATTTTTTAAGAGCAATCCCCATTTTTTCTTGATCTTGTTTGGTTTTTGGTTCGATTGCTACTTGAATCACTGGATCCGGGAAATCAATTGACTCTAAAATGATTGGTTTTTCAGGGTCACAAATTGTATCACCTGTGGTTGTATCTTTTAAACTTACTGCAGCAGCAATTTCCCCAGCATAAACTTCATTTACATCTTCTCTTTTATTTGCATGTAATCTAACGATCCTACCTACTCTTTCTTTGGCATCTTTGGTTGAATTATATATATAACTACCAGACCTTATAACCCCAGAGTATACTCTAAAAAAGGTTAATGTTCCTACAAATGGATCTGATGCTATTTTAAAAGCTAAAGCAGAAAAAGGTTCATCATCGGAAGGTTTTCTTGAAATTTTTTCGTTATCTTTTGGATTTACACCTTCAACGTCTGGGACATCTAAAGGACTTGGTAAATAATTAACAACTGCATCTAGCAATGTTTCAACAATAACTCCTCTTCCATCACCACCTAAAATTGCAAAAAAGTTTCCCGATAATACGCTTTTTCTTAAAGCAGTTCTAAATTCTTCTTCTGAGATTTCTTTACCGTCTAGGTATTTTTCCATCAATGTATCGTCGATTTCAACAACCTTTTCGAGCAATTCTTGTCTATACTGTTCAACTTTATCTTTCATGTCTTCTGGGCAATCACCAATAATTAGTTCTTTATCTGAAAAATCCTTATATTTATATGATTTTCTTGATATTATATCAACAACTCCATTAATATCTTTTTCAAACCCAATTGGTAATTGAATTGGATGTGCATTTGGGGATAATCTTTCTCTTATTGATTTTAATGAAGCGTAAAAATCGCCTCCTATTTGATTGATTTTGTTAATAAAACAAATACGAGGGACGCTATATTTATCGGCCTGTCTCCAAACTGTTTCTGATTGTGGTTCAACGCCCATTTTTCCATCAAAAACAACTACAGCACCATCTAATACTCTTAAAGAACGCTGTACTTCAACAGTAAAATCAATATGCCCAGGAGTATCAATAATGTTAATTCTATGATTTTTCCAAAAACAAGTAGTAGCTGCAGAAGTAATTGTGATACCTCTTTCTCTTTCTTGTTCCATCCAATCCATTTCAGCTTGACCCTCATGAACAGCTCCGATTTTATGCTTCTTACCTGTACGATACAAAACACCCTCTGACACTGTAGTTTTACCTGCATCGATATGAGCAATAATTCCAATATTTCTTACATCTTTTAGCGGATAATCTCTCCCCATATTTTTCTCCTTGTACTTTAGTTTAAAAAATTAATTAAAATATTCTACAAAAACCTAGAATTGATAAAAAATCATTATTAGTTAAAAACGAGCAAAATGTGCAAAGGCCTTGTTAGCTTCTGCCATTTTGTGAACATTGGCTCTTTTTTTCATAGCAGAACCGTCTTTGTTATAATCTGAAAATAATTCATCGGATAATTTGTCGGCCATTGATTTGCCTTTTTTATTTCTTGCTGCTTCAATAATCCATCTCATCGCTAATGTCTCTGCTCTTTCGCTTGGAACTTCAACTGGAACTTGATATGTAGCTCCACCAATTCTCTTTGATTTAATTTCAATTAATGGTTTTACATTATTTATAACTATTTCAAAAGCATCTAAAGCAGGTTTTTTAGTTTTTTGAGCAAGATTATCTACACTTGCGTACACAATCTTGCATGCACTTTCTTTTTTACCGTTTCTCATTAGTTTATTGATAAACTTACTTACCAATATAGAATCATACTTAACATCCGGTTTTAATATTTTTTTCTTAGTTTTATGTTTTCCTCTCATAATAATTCCTTATTCTTACTTTTTTGGTTTTTTCGCACCATAACGAGAACGACCCTGTTTTCTATCTTGAACGCCTTGCGTATCTAATTTTCCTCTAACAATATGATATCTAACGCCAGGCAAGTCCTTAACTCTTCCACCTCTAATTAACACGACTGAGTGTTCTTGCAAATTATGTCCTTCACCAGGTATATAGGCAGTTACTTCTTGACCAGAAGTTAAACGAACACGAGCAATTTTCCTTAATGCTGAATTTGGTTTTTTAGGAGTTACTGTGGTTACCTTAGTACACACGCCTCTTTTAAATGGACTTCCTGATTTAGAATAGGTTGGTCTGTTTTTAATGAAATTAAAACCTTTATGTAAAGCTATAACTTTAACTTTCGCAGATTTTTTCTTTCGTCCACTACGCACTAATTGATTTATTGTTGGCATTTTAAATTCCTTTTAATCTAATTGTTCTTAATATCGAATTTTTTACTTATGTTTTTAGGAAATCCTGTACCTGCTGGAATCAGCTTACCTATTATAACATTTTCTTTTAACCCTTGCAATGAATCTACAGCGCCCTTAATTGCAGAATTAATAAGAACGCTTGTGGTTTCTTGAAATGATGCGGCCGACAAAAAGCTTTCTGTTTTTAACGCAACACGGGTAATTCCAATTATTACATCTGAATATGTAACTGGGCTTTTCTTATCTTTCTTAAATGTTTTATTCTGCTTGTCAACATCAAATCTAGAAACAACCTGACCTGGCAAATATTCTGAATCGCCACCGTCTAACACATATACCTTAGAAAACATTTGCTTCACGATTACCTCGATATGTTTTTCATCAATTGATTGACCTTGAGCATTATAGATTTCTAAAATTTCCTTAATGATATATTTTTGGACATTTTCGACACCTTGATATTTAGTTGCCAGAGATAAATCTAAATGACCTTCGGTCAGCTCTTGTCCTGCATTAACTTCCTGATTATTTTTAACTTTTATATCTAAATTTGATGAGCATTTGTACTCTAGTACAATTTTTTCGTTTGAACTGATTGTTACTTTATTACCTTTAATACTAACTTGGCCATTGATTTTTGAACGAATAGCTTTTCTGCCCTGAGCAACTGCAATTACTTGCTTAGTTTTAACCAAATCATGATTATTGATAATAATTTTATATCCTTTTTCAATTGAGTATTCTTCTGTTACTAATTTGTCGGAAAAAACTTCAATAATTTTATATCCTTGGTCTTCTTTAATTTTCACTTTACCATCAATCTCGGAAATTATTGCAGGGGTTCTTGGTCTTCTTGCTTCAAACAATTCTTCAACTCTTGGTAAGCCGGTAGTAATATCTTCTCCAGAAACACCACCCATATGAAATGTTTTTAGAGTTAATTGTGTACCAGGTTCACCGATAGCTTGTGCGCCCATAACTCCAACTGCTTCACCAATGTTAACTAATTTACCTGTAGCCAAATCATAACCATAACATTTTTGACACACACCTCTTTGACACTGACATTTCATAACAGATCTGACGATTACATTTTCGACCCCTAAAGCTTCTATTTGTTCCGCTGCTTCCTCTGTAATAATCTCGTTTTTTTTCACAATTATATTTTTAGTTTTAGGATCACAGATATTTTCTAAAGTCACTCTACCTGTCAATCTTTTAGAAAAATCTAAATCCATTGCTTTACTATCTGCAACATTAATACTAATTCCTTTGGTTGTCTTACAATCCTCTGTCATAATTATAATATCTTGTGCAACATCAACTAACCTTCTGGTTAAGTAACCTGCGTCTGAGGTTCTAAGAGCTGTATCTGATTTACCTTTTCTAGCCCCATGAGTAGAAATAAAGTATTCAAACTCAGACAAACCTTCTTTAAAATTTGACTTAACCGGTATTTCAATAATTTCACCAGATGGATTTACCATTAATCCTTTAATTCCAGCCATCTGCGTTAATTGAGTTTTTTGACCACGAGCACCAGAAGTAACCATCATGTAAACTGGACTATTTTTATCAAACTCTTCGATCATTTTATTTTCGATTTTATCTTTTACTCTTAACCAAAGTTCTGTTGCTTTGACACTTCTTTCGTTACTACTAATAAGACCTCTTCTAAATTGCTTGTCGATCTCATCTAAAGTTTGTTCTCCCTCTTTAACAATATCAGATTTTTGTGAAGGTATTTTTATATCATCTAATGCAATCGTCATACCTGACAATCCAGAATATTCAAAGCCTAATTTTTTAATTTTATCAACAAGATCTGCAGTTGTTTTGTCGTCAAATTTGTCAAAACATTTTTTTACAATTTTTTTCATTGCCTTTGAATCAACTGGATCATTAATATATCTTAATTCTTTTGGAAGAATAATATTAAATAATATTCTACCAACACTTGTTTCTACTAATTCTTCTTTTTTATTCTTACCCAATGACATTTTAATTTTAATTTTTGCTCTTACATGAAGTTGATCAATTTGATAAGCGTAAATCGCTTCATTTTTACTAGTAAATACCTTATTTTCACCTTTTGCATTTGGCTCGAAAGTAGTTAAATAATATATTCCGAATACCATATCTAATCTAGGAGTTACGATAGGTTCTCCTGATGCTGGTTTTAAAAGGTTTTTTGCTGAACACATCAAATTTTCTGCCTCCCAACAAGCCTGCTTAGAAAGCGGAACATGAACTGCCATCTGGTCTCCATCAAAATCTGCATTAAAAGCGGAACACACCAAAGGATGTATCTGTATTGCCTTTCCTTCAATTAAAACTGGCTGAAAAGCTTGAATTCCAAGTCGGTGAAGTGTTGGAGCACGATTTAATAGAACATAAGCATTAGATGTAACTTGTTCTAAAATGTCCCAAACTTCAGGAACACCTTTTTCAATAAGTTTTGTTGCATTTTTAACATTATGGATAAACCCATCGGAAATTAATTTTGAAATTACAAAAGGTTTAAATAATTCCAGAGCCATTGTTTTTGGAATACCACATTGATGAAGTTTTAAATTAGGACCAACAACAATTACGGATCTACCCGAATAGTCCACTCTTTTACCTAATAAATTTTGTCTAAATCTTCCTTGTTTCCCACGAAGCATGTCGGATAATGATCTCAGTTTTCTTTGGCCAGCACCTGTTGTAACGGCTTTACCTCTTCTTGAACTGTTGTCTATTAAAGAATCTACTGCTTCTTGAAGCATTCTTTTTTCGTTACGACATATTACTTCAGGTGCACCTTGAGATATTAATTTTTTTAAACGATTATTTCTATTTAAAACTCTTCTGTATAAGTCGTTGAGATCAGAAGCGGCAAATCTCCCACCGTCTAATTGAACCATTGGTCTTAAATCTGGTGGAATGACTGGAAGTTTCGTTAAAACTAAAGATTGAGGTTTAATGTTAGCGGATTGCATATCTGTTAATAACCTTAAGCGTTTTAAAATTTTTCTTTTTTGAGCTCCGGCAGAATCTTGACTAATTTTTTTTAATTCGTCGATTGTTTCGTTTAAATCAACTTTTGATAAAAGTTCGAAAATTGCTTCAGCGCCAATTCCAACTCTAATAATTTGGCCGTATTTCATAGATATATCATGATAACTAGCTTCAGAAATTACTTTTTTTACAGATAATTCATTGATTTCACGCTTAACGGTTTTATATGTTGACTCTAGTTCTTGGTCATTAATTTTTTGATTAGCTTTTTTTAATTCTTGATATTCTTTTTCAAGCTGATCAATCGCCTGGCTTTTTATATCTTCGTTAACCTCTAAAATTACATAAGAAGCAAAATAAATAATCTTTTCTAATTCTCCTACAGAAATATTTAAAACTGTGCCTAATATACTAGGTATGCCTCTAATAAACCAGATATGAGCAACCGGAACAGATAGATCTATATGCCCCATTCTTTCTCTTCTTACAGCAGATCTTGTAACCTCAACTCCACATTTATCACAAATTACTCCTTTATATCGAATTTTTTTATACTTGCCACAATAACATTCCCAGTCTTTTGTAGGACCAAAAATTCTTTCGCAAAACAAGCCATCTCTTTCTGGCTTTTGAGTTCGATAATTAATTGTTTCTGGCTTAGTAACTTCACCATAAGACCATTCCGAAATTTTTTCAGGACTTGCTATGGATATTTTAATTGCATCAAAATCTAATTTATCATTTTGCTGATTTTTTTTAAACTGTTTTGACATAGTATATTTCCTTTATTTATTTCTGTTTATTCTTATTAACCCCGAACAAGGTATTATATCGATTTTTTTATTTGATATTTGATCTAAAATTAAATTAAGCCCTAAAGAATCAGAAGCAATGTGACCAGCAATAACTACATTAATATGATGTTTTTCAGCTTCTTCTCGGTAATCTTCTTGCATATGCATCCCAATTATTGTACCGACTCCTGCTCTAGACATGTGTTCGTACATCTCTTTAGCGCCGGATGTACCTCCTGTTATTTCAGTGAATACAATTTTGCCACATCTTCTTTGAGCGTTTCCAGCGAATATTATTGGACCTGCTCCTCTTAAGCTTGCTTCCCTGTATTCAGGAATATTTTTTAATGTTTTGATAATATCAGCAACAGTCTCTGGCTTACTTGTATTTATTTGTTTTTTCAAAAAACTGTAAACCATATTGTCAGCTGGAGTATGAATACACATTACTGGAATTTGAAGAATTTTCGCCATATCTAAAACATGATAATGGTTTACTGCTGAAATTTTTCTTTTAACCTGTCTTATCCTTTTTTCCATTAAGCTTTCAGCAATATTTATAGGAACCCCAACATTTGAAAGTAAATCTGTTTGTAAAGACATAACATTGTCAAGTGCCGCTAAAGCACTACCAACAGGATGGTGAGACAAAATTAAATCTATTTTTTTACTAGATTTTTCATTCATTTGACTTGCAAGTAAAATTTCTGGTCCTTCTATATCGATTCCAGCAAGAATTCTTTTTACATTTTTTTTAGGATTATCTGTAAAATATCTTGAATCAGAATATGGATTAGTTAAAGTTTCTTTATCAAAGAATTTTTTTTCTTCATCTGAAAGCGAATTAAATTTTTTATATTCTAAATCTAAAAGATATTTTAATCTTTCTTTACTCCTAGGATCTGCAGATCTGCCTAGCTTTATAGCTAAATTGTAAATTTCCTTTATATTCAAACAATTTCCTTATTTATTCAATTACTTCGTTATCTTCTGCTTTAGGTGGATCTTTTTCTTGCTTGGACATAATTTCAGTAACTTCTTCGTCTAATTCCTCTTGATCTTCTATTTTGTCTTTATCTTGTTTTGATTGCAACTTGGTAATTTTTTCTTTAATTTTTTCAGAACTATCAGGACTTTCAATAGCCACTTGTTTTTTACTTTTAATCATATCTATAGATAATCCTAAACTTTGCAATTCTCTAATTAGAACATAAAACGAAGCAGGAATTTGAGGTTTTTGTATATCCTCGTCCCTAATTATTGACTCATATGCTTTTGCGCGGCCAAGAACATCATCAGATTTAATCGTTAGCATTTCTTGTAATGAGTGTGCTGCTCCATAGCCTTCTAGTGCCCAAACTTCCATTTCACCAAACCTCTGGCCTCCAAATTGAGCTTTACCTCCTAAGGGTTGCTGAGTCACCATAGAATATGGCCCAATTGAACGAGCGTGCATTTTATCATCTACCATATGAATTAACTTGAGCATATAAACATATCCGACAGTTGTTTTATGATCAAAAGGCTCTCCAGTTCTACCGTCAAACAACTGAGTTTTACCATTTTCTGGTAGACTAGATTGACTAAGTAATTCTTTAATTTTAGTTAGTTTGACCCCATCAAACACAGGAGTTGCAATTTTAAGATTAAGCTTTTTTGCAGCCCAACCTAAATGAGTTTCTAGGATCTGTCCAATATTCATACGGGAAACAACTCCAAGTGGATTTAAGATTATATCTATTGGTGTGCCATCTGCCATAAAAGGCATTTCCGATTCTGGTAAAATTTTTGATATAATACCTTTGTTACCATGACGACCTGCTAATTTGTCACCAACTGATATTTTTCTTAACTGCGCAATAGAAACTTCAATTATCTTATAAACTCCGGTTGGTAATTCATCTCCTGCATCTTTAGAAAAAATCTTTACTTCCACTACTTTTCCTCTTTGACCATGTTCTAAACGAAGCGAAGTATCTTTTACATCTTTTGCTTTTTCACCAAATATAGCTCTTAATAATTTTTCTTCAGCAGATAATTCGGTTTCACCTTTAGGAGAGATTTTACCAACTAATATGTCGCCATCTTTTACTTCGGCCCCAATTCTTATTATTCCTTCTTCGTCAAGATTAGACAATGCTTCTTCGGATACATTTGGAATATCTCTAGTTATTAATTCTGGACCAAGCTTAGTGTCACGAATTTCTATAGAATATTTTTCTATATGAACTGATGTAAAATAATCTTTTTTGACTAATTTTTCTGATATAATTATTGCGTCTTCGTAATTTCCACCCTCCCAAGACATGAATGCAACCAATACGTTAGTACCCAATGCCAACTCTCCACCTTTGGTTGCTGAACCGTCTGCAATAACTTGATCTTTTTGTATTTTATCGCCAACTACAACTATCGGCCGTTGATTAATACATGTTGCCTGATTTGAACGGGTAAATTTTTGCAGTTTATATTCTCTTTTTTTATTATTATTTTCTAAAATTACAATTTTATCCGATGAACATCCTATAACTTTTCCTGGCTGTTGAGCTAAGACAACTTGCCCAGAGTACAGAGCTGCATCACTTTCCATACCTGTTCCAACAATTGGTTCTTGACAATTTACCAATGGCACGGCCTGCCTTTGCATATTAGAACCCATAGTTGCTCGAGTGGCGTCATCATGTTCAACAAATGGAATTAACGATGTGGTAATTGAAACGATTTGTTTTGGCGAAACATCAACATAGTCAATATTTTCTATTTGATCAACTGTTGGTTTACCAAATTTTCTAACTGTTTCCTTATTGTTAACAAAATAACCTTGTTTATCTATTTGCACAGATGAAGGGGCGATAGTAACATTTTGACCATTTGCAGCATCTAAATAAACAACTTTACTTGTAACCTTAGGCTTTTTGTTTTTTTCTTTTTCAACAACTCGAAAAGGTGTCTCAATAAAACCATAATCGTTAACCTTAGCGTAACTAGCCAAATAACCTACCAAGCCAATATTAGGACCATCCGGTGTTGAAATAGGACATATTCTACCATAGTGTGACTCATGAACATCACGAACTTCAAATCCGGCTCTTTCTCTAGACAATCCTCCTGGGCCAGTTGCAGATAAAGTTCTCTTGTGTTCTAACTCTGCAAGAGGATTGGTCTGATTCATAAATTGCGATAATTGACTTGAAGCAAAAAACTCCTGCATTATTGCAGTAATAGGTCTTGAATTAATAAGCTGTGATGGCATAACCGTGTCTAAATCTGAAACACTCATTCTATCTTTAATAATTCTTTCCATTCTTAAAAATCCAACCCTTAATCTGCCTTGAACTAGTTCGCCCACTGCTCTTACTCTTCGATTTTTTAAATGATCTATATCATCTGCTACTGCGTCTGGATCGTTATTTAATTTTATTATTTCTTTTATTACTTCAATTATATCTTCTAACCTTAAAATTCGGTTCGATAGTGTTTGAGATGCGTTAATGTTTAATCTCTGGTTCATCTTATATCTACCAACACTGCCTAAATCATATCTTTTAGGATTAAAAAACATAGCATCTAAAAATGATTTTGCAGATTCAGCAGTTGCTAGGTCACCAGGTCTAATACGCTTATAAACTTCAATATACGCCTGATCTACATTCTTAGACGGATCCTTGTCTAAAGTTGATTGTATATATTTATGATGAGGGTTAATATCAACATCTTTAAATGTATTAATTATCTGTGTATTATCTGTAAGACCAATGGTTTTCAAAAAAGTAGTTATTGGAATTTTTCTTTTTCTATCAATTTTAATGTAAATAACATCTCTTGGAGAAGTTTCAATTTCAAGCCATGCCCCTCTAGAAGGAATAACTTTAGCACCAAAATATTTTTTGTTATTTAGTTCCTCTAAAGTAAAAATTACCCCATAAGAACGAACTATTTGCGAGACAACAACCCTCTCAACACCATTAATAATAAAGGTTCCTCGAGGGGTCATTAATGGAAAATCACCTAAAAAGACATCACTTTTTTTCTTTTTATTAGTAACTTTGTTATGAAGCACCACACTACATTTTAAAGGTGCTTTGTAGGTTAAATTTTTTGATCTAGCAGTGATTTCGTCGTGTTTAGGATCGTCTAAAAAATAATCTGTAAAATCTAGTGAAAGGTTTTTACTGGTAAAATCTTCAACAGGAGAAATTTCTGCCAGAAGCTCTTTTATACCTGTTTCAAATAACCATTCGTAAGATTTTTTTTGTAACTCTATTAAATCGGGTAAGCTTGTATTAAAATGCGCTTTATTGAAAATTTTTCTATCCATTGCCATCCTTTTTTTAATAAAAATGCGTTATTTATATATATAAAAATCCCTTTACATAAAAAGGGCTATAACCTAAATAATAGGCTAGTTTTGTTGAAGCAATAATTCACTAGATTAGATCCTTTTTGCAGGAGAAATTGGTATTTAAAACTGAATTTATATCTTCCTATTTGTTAGAGTAACATTTTGCAAAGAATTTGTCAAGTTTTTTATATGGAAAGTTCTTTTAACGCTCTAAAAAAATTTATATTCGATTTAATGTACTTTTTCACTTAACAGTTATAATTGATAGATTTGATTACTTATTGGTTAGATTTTTTTTAATTTCGTACAACAAATCTTTAATACCCCTACCTGTAACAGTGCTAATAAAAAAGGGCTTCAACTTAGAAACCTGCGAATACAGGCGACGCTGGTCTTTTTCTTGAATCATATCAACCTTAGTAACACAGACAATTTCTGGCTTTTTTGATAACTGAGGATCAAATTTTTTTAGTTCATTTCTGATAACTTTATAATCATCCATCAAATTGTCCCTTTGTGAATCCAATAAGTGCACTAAAACTTTGGTTCTTTTAGTATGTTTTAAAAATTTTATACCCAAACCTTTTCCGCGCGACGCACCTTCAATTAATCCTGGGATATCTGCAATTACAAAACTAAAATTATCTATACTCACAACACCTAAATTTGGTTCTAAAGTAGTAAATGGATAATTTGCAATTTTTGGTTTAGCTTTTGAAATTCTTGATAATAAAGTTGATTTACCAGCATTAGGTAATCCAATAATGCCAACATCTGCAATTAACTGCAATTCTAAAACAATTATCTTCTTTTCACAAATTTGACCACTATTTGCTTCTCTCGGTGTTTGATGAGTAGCAGTGGCAAAATGACAATTTCCCCAACCGCCATTACCACCTTTTAAAATTTTATAGGTCTGACCGTTTTTGGTTAAATCTTTTATTTTATTTTTTTTGTTTCCATTCAGTTCGTAAATAATTGTTCCAGGAGGAACTTTCAAGATCAGATCTTCCCCGTTTTTACCTGTACCTTTACCAATTTTTCCATTTTCCCCTTTCTCTGCATAAAATTCTTTACGAGTTTCAAAAAAAACTAATGTATTTAAACTATTGTCAACTTTAAAGATAACATCTCCACCTCTACCACCATCGCCACCGTCTGGTCCACCCTTGGGCACATATTTTTCACGCCTAAAAGAAACTAGTCCATCGCCGCCATCTCCCGCTTTAACCCTAATTGTAACTTCATCTTTTGCCATATAATTAAATTATATCATCTTTATTTATTATTTTATAATCACCCGATTTTAAATTACCAAGCTTTAGTTTTTCGACTCTTACTCTTTTTAGCAACACAACTTCAAAATTAATTTTTTCGCACATTCTGCGAATTTGGCGTTTTAATCCCTGATGCATAACAATATTGAGCGTAATTTCATTTTTTTTAAAATTAAAATTTATTAAATTAATTCTATCAATTTTTGCTACGCCTTCTTCAAAATTAACACCATCGGTCAGTTTTTTTAGTTTTTGTTTTAAAGTTTCAACTGAAATACTTTGATTAAATTTTTGGATTTTACACTTAACTAAATATTCTTTTTCATGATTATATTTTGGATGCGTTAAAATATTAGTTAAATCTCCATCGTTTGTTAGAATAATTAAACCTTCTGAATTTTTATCTAACCTACCAACTGGAAAAACTCTTGGCTTTTTAGGTACTAAATCAATAACATTTTTTTGAGCATACTTATCATAAGTTGTCGATGTATAATTAACTGGTTTATGAACTGCATAATAAATCATATTCTCGTTTATTTGAATTTTTTGATTATTATAAAAAACTTCATCCACACTAGTATCAACAGAATCTCCAATTATTGCAATTTTATTATTAATTTTAATTTTATTTTGCGATATTAAAAAATCTGCTTGTCTTCTAGAACAAACTCCGGAATGTGCTAAAAATTTATTGATTCTGATTTTCATAATTAAATATCACCTGTCAGGTGATATTAACATATACAAATACATTTTTCAATCATAATTTATCTTAAAATGGATTAATCGCGGTACCATTAACACGGGTTTCAAAATGCAAATGTGGTCCAGTAGACCAACCTGTGTTTCCCGAATATCCAATAACCTGACCTTGCCCCACACTTTCACCAACCGAAGAGGCAAAACTATTCAAATGAGCATATCTGGTAGTTGTTCCACTTCCATGATCGATTAGAACTGATTTTCCATATCCACTACCATAACCATCTGTAATTCCAACTACTTTGCCAGCTGCAGCAGCTCTCACTGGTGTGCCAATTGACGCCCGATAGTCTATTCCGGCGTGCCCCTTAGACAATCCTCGTGAAATTCCATTGTGGGATATCGGAACTGTAAATCCTCCACCAAAACTGCCAGAATATCCTCCTGAAGATTTAATACTTGTAGATCTTTCACGATTAACAACATTTCGATTTCTTGATGCCAACTTTCGTTTTTTCTCTTCTTCTTCTCTACGCTTTCTTTCTAAAGCCAGTTGTCTCTGCCTTTCCTCTTCTTGTTTTTTTGTATTTAAATCTGCAAGCCACTGCTTTGAATTGGAGGTATCTTTTGGTGGAATTATTATTATTTGACCTGCTTTTATATTTTCAAATTCATCAACAGTAATATTATTTCTATCTAATATCGTTGCCACATGTAAATCAAATTGATTAGCGATAGTTGTAATTGAATCACCTTTTTGAACTATATATTCTCTTTCTAAATTTGATTTTTCTGTTTCGATTTTATCTGACTTAGCTAAATAATCTCCGTTCTGTAAAACTGTAAAAGCAACCTCTGATTTTTCTACATCTTCTTCAAAGGGCGTATATTTTGATATATCGCTAATTACATTTTGTGCACTAGCTATATTGATATCAAAATAATTTATTTTCATATCATTGTGTGCCAAAGTATGATTTTTGTAGGCAATATTCACAAAAACCACTAACAACGATATCGATACAATTATTATGTGCCGATATGTATTTCTAAAAATATCGAATTTAACATTTCTTAACAAAGTATAGATACTGTTAAATATTTCTGAAATTTTTTTCATATTAATTTTGGATAAATTATTTTTATAACTATTAATAATATTATTTAATTTAATCTTCCCTCCTTTAAAAAATAATATTTGTTATTAATATATCAATATCACATAGTGTGTCAAATCAACCTCATATATCTATTTATCCACAACAAAAATTAACTTACTATTGTTTACTTGCTATCTAAAATAATTTTAATATTATTTGGAACAAAATTAATTACACTGACCGATTCTGGAACAGAAATCATTTCATATGTAATATTTTCGTTATAAACACCCTGTTGCTTAGATTCTAAATTAAAATTAACTAAAACATCGTTAGATGATAATTTATTTATAATATCATTGGGACCAGATACTAATACTTTCACCGCTAAAGGTGATACAGAACTAATCTTAAGATTTGGATTTAAATTTATATAATTATATTTAGCGTCAATTTCTTTTCTACTTGCATCAAGTGCAGAAACATTAATATTTGCAACAACTTGATTTGTCTGCCCACTGGTCAATGAAATTCCGTTAGGCAAATTTAAATTAACTCTAGAAATTTTATTGCTTCTAATTCCCTCTATATCTATGGATTCGGTTTCAATGTATTCAGTATTTATTAGCGCACGAGAAGAACCTGTAATAATAACTGTCGAAGGCTCTGTGGTGATTTGACTTATCCAAAATCCATCTTTTGGCATTCCGCTAGTTTTGACCTTAATACCTACTGTTTTAATTTGAGATGCTCGCACTATTTGTAAATCAACTTCTGCTTGTGAGGGATTAAAATTGATATTTTTTATCTCTTCATTTTGCTCGTCATAACAAACTAAACTAACTATTTTATTTGAAATATTGCTACTTTCTCCATCTAACCTAACAGGCGCAAAAGCTTGACCAATTTCTCGTATAACACTTTCAGCTCCTGAAATCTCTACTTCTCGAATATTTGTAGTGGCTTCTCCTGGAACATAACCATCTTCTGCTTTCCCGTAAGTTTTTACAACTACTGGCACTTTTTTAGAAATTAGTGGTTCCAATCTGACCATAACTTTAGGTGGATTAATTTCCACAACCTGCACACCATCAACATTAGTGTTAACCTTTACTGGCAATTCATGAGTACCAATATCTAGACCAGCTAAATCAATATATGTTTGAAAGGTATCAGCAGAAAGTTTTTTCCACATCCCTTGTTCGGCAACAATTCTCAGCTCAACAAAATCAGTATTTTTAATAACAACCAAGTTTTCTGGTTTATTCCTAACTTCTAGTGCAATACTGCCTGGAAAATTATCTACTTTTGACTCTGAATTAACTACATAAACCCAAACACCAGTGGCAATTAAAATGCAAATCACTTTAATCCAAAAATTGTTTGTAATAATTTTTATCATTTTTTGTACTATACCTCTTGAATTTTCTTTTTAGCAATTTTTTTCTTAATTGTTCTTGATTTATTATACATTAAATCAAGTAATAATTCTTCGAGCTCTTTAATTGTTAAATCTCTGGACAACTGACCATTATAAGATAAAGAAATTGTACCTGTTTCTTCTGAAACGACTAAAACAATAGCATCTGACTGGCTCGACATCCCAACAGCAGCTTTGTGTCGCGTACCGACATTAAAATCGAAAGTATCGTCTGACAATGGCAAAATACATCCCGCTGCAACTATTTTATTTCCATTAATAATTACTGCCCCGTCATGCAAAGGAGTATGAGGTGAAAAAATAGTCATAAGCAGTTTTGGAGAAAGTCGGGCATTAATAATTTGGCCTGTGTCTATAATATCTCTTAAACCGGTATTTTGAACTAAAACAACTAAAGCACCAGTTTTATTTTTAGATAGATTTTTCATTGATTCAGTAAGATCACTCACTACCTCATTAATTTCCTTTTTACCTAAATTAGCATAGTTTCCAACAAATTTTGCTCGTCCAATTTTTTCTAATGCTGATCTTAATTCTGGTTGAAACACAACAGGTATCGCTACTAATATCATGGTAAAAAGTTTACCCAAAATCCAATTTAAACCTGCTAAATTAAATATCTGTCCCAGAATCATCACTATTGCCAAAATCAAAATTCCATACAAAATTCGAATAGCGCGTGTTTCTTTAATTAAAACATAAAACCAATAAATTATTATCGCAATAATTAAAATGTCTAAAATTACAAAAGGGTTTTTATTAATTGTTAAGCCATACCAAAAATTTGCGATATCATCACTGACACCTAATATTTTCCCCTCTACAATTTCCATTTTTTTACCCCCCTGATAAGAAAGTTTTTAATAAAAACTATCCTCCAATTTTATAATAATTAATTTTATTATAACAAGTAAATAAATTAATGCAAAATAAATATTTTTTCTTGTAATCAAACTAACTTTGGGAAATTTTTCTTGCGATTTCTGTTTTTTCAAAACTTTCAATAATATCACCGATCTCTATAGCAGTTTTGGTATTTAAGCCCAGTCCACATTCAAAACCTTCTGTAACCTCAGAAGTCGATTTTTTCTCTTTTTCTAAACTATCAATTACTCCAATCCCGATGTTTTCCTTATCTCTAACAATCTTAATATCTGAGCTTTTTAGTATTTTTCCTGAAATCACCTTTCCTCCAATAATTTTGTAATCTTTATTGCTTTTAAAAATTTTCAAAACCTTTAGTTTACCCAACGACTTTTCAACAATTTCCGGCTCCAAAAGACCTGATAATCCGCTTGAAATATCATCTATTAATTCGTAAATTATATTGTATGTATTAATTTTTATTCCATGAATATATGCTAAATTTTTTGCAGCAGAATTAATTAAAACACTAAATCCAATAATTAACGCTTTAGCGCTTATTGCTAAATTGACATCATTTTCGGTAACATCTCCTATCCCGCTATGGACAACCCTAACCACTACCTCATCATTAGATAAATTCGACAAAGCGTCTTGAATAGCAGTTAAAGAACCTTGTGTGTCAGTTTTTAGTAGAATATTTAGTTCTTTTATCTGACCTAATTTAATTTTTTGTGATATCTCTCCTAAAGATAGATGGGTTTTTTTAGTTTTCGTTGGTTTAGATAATAGTTTGAACCTTGCTTCTTTTTCATCTTTTGCCACTTCAAAAATATCACCAAAATTTGCAACATTTTTTAATCCAATCACTCTTACTGGATCAGAAGGAAAAGCTTTATTTACAGAAACGCCTTTATCGTTTTCTATTTTTTTAATTTTTCCGTAAGTATTATTTAACAATATAACATCTTTAGTTTTTAAAACACCGTTTTGTATTAAAACCGTTGCAACAGGCCCCATGCCTCTTTCCATATGAGATTCTATAACTACACCACTTGCTCCAATATTTTTTTGGGCCTTTAAGTCTTCGAGTTCGGCAATAACTAAAAGGATTTCTAATATTTTTTCTACACCTTTGCCACTTTTTGCAGAAATTGGAAGCATTACAGTATCACCGCCCCATTCTTCGGAAACTAATCCCAATTCGCCTAATTCTCTTTTAACTTTTTCTATATCCGCTTCTGGTTTATCAACTTTATTTATTGCAACAAGAATTGGAATCCCTGCTGCTTTTGCATGCGAAATTGCTTCTTTTGTCTGTGGCTTAACACCGTCGTCAGCAGCTACAACTAAAATTGCAATATCGGTAATATTCGCCCCATGAGCTCTCATGGCAGAAAAAGCTTCATGTCCAGGAGTGTCTAAAAAAGTGATAATATTATTAATATTCTTTTTATTATTAATTTTAACCTGATAAGCTCCTATGTGTTGTGTGATTTTTCCAATTTCAAAATCTGCGACCTTTGATTGCCTAATTTTATCGAGTAAAGTTGTTTTGCCGTGATCCACATGACCCATTACAACTACAATCGGTGGCCTATTTTCCAAACCAACTGACTGCGTAAATGTATTAGAATTTTGTTTTTTTCTATCATCTTTTGTTTCTTTTTGAGCTTTTATTTTATATCCAAGCTCATCGGCAATAATTGCAGCTGTTTCATAATCAATTGACTCATTAATTGTGACTGTAACCCCATTTTTAATAAGTTCTGATATTAAATTTGTTACTGGAATATCAAAACGCTCTGCTAATTCACGAACAGTAATTATTTGGGGCAATTCAATTAGAACTGATTTTTTTTCATTTACTGGCTCAATAATTTCACTTACACTGTTTTCAGTAACTAATAAATCCTGTTTTTTTTGAGCTTTTGCTTCTTTTTTAGATAGTTTTCTTTTTTTTCGAAATGCCATACATGCCTTATATTTATATTTATGAAAATTATAATTAAAATCAATATTTCCCACATTATGTGAGTACTAGTATTAGCATATCAGATTGTTAGGTTCATATCAACTAATTAGCCCTTATTCTTATCTCCGCCCCACCAATTAGGATTACTGTCTTTGGTAATTTGACTTTCTTGTGGTTTAAATTTATTAAAATTTCCTTTATCGATCGCTTTCTTTTTAATTTGAGCTTTAATTACTGGTTTAAATTCTGATTTTGGGTTCATAGAATTATTTGTCATTTTTTCCTCCTTGGTAATTTTTTTATTATCTGAGTTGCGTTTTTTTGTTTTTTTTATTTCACTATTTTGGTCACTTGATTTTGTATTATTAATAATATTTTTATCATCCTTGACGCCTAGCTCTAAAACATCATTATTGCCACTTTTTAGTAAATCATCTTGAATATCTTCTTCACTGTCGTTTGTTTTTCTGTAAATTGTCATTGACGCAACTTTATCAGATGAGTTCAGTCTCATTAATGTCACTCCTTGAGTATCACGACCCAATCTTTTAACAGATTTTAGCGAAGTACGAATTACCTGTCCTTTTTGAGAAATTATTACTACATCTCCATCACTACCGTCTACAATCAAAGCTTCTACAACCGGACCTGTTTTATTTGTAACCTTAGAAGCCCTAATACCAATGCCACCTCTTTTTTGCAATGTAAAGTTGGATATTTTGGTCCTCTTGCCATAACCTTTTTCTAATATTGTAAAAACATCTGATGTTTCATCTTGTACCATATCGGTAGAAATCACTTTATCTTGATCTTTTAATTTAATTCCTCTAACTCCAGAAGCTGATCTACCCATTGGTCTGGCATCTTTTTCAGAAAAATATATTGCTTTTCCTTGATGAGTAATAATAATTATCTTATCTTCACCACTAGTAGATTTAACCCATTTTAAACAATCATTATTTTTAAGCTTAATTGCGATTACACCTGATTTTCTAATGTTGTCAAATTTCTTAAATTCTGTTTTTTTAATAATTCCTTTTTCAGTACTAAAAAATAAATATTTTGGATTTTTTTTATCTTTGTTGATTGGAATAACTGCTGTAACTTTTTCATCAGGCGATATTTGAATTAAATTAGCCATTGCTACGCCTTTAGCTTGTCTATTATACGAAGGTATTTCATATACTTTTGTAGAAAAAACTCTTCCCTTGTCCGTAAAAAACAGTAGATCGTTGTGCGTCCAAGTAATAATTAAATGATCAACAGAATCTTCTTCTTTGGTTTCCATACCAGCCACTCCTTTTCCGCCTCTTTTTTGAGCTCGGTATGAGGCAACTGGCACTCTTTTAACATAATTACTTTTAGTTAATGTAAATATTACTTGTTCATTTGGAACTAGATCTTTGAATGAAAAGTCACCAATTTTTTGTTTATAAATTTTTGTTCTTCTTTTATCTGAATATTTTTGTTTAATCTCGTCAAGTTCATCTTTAATAATTTCTAAAATTTTCTTTTCAGATGATAAAATGTTCTCTAATTCTTTGATGAGTTTGATCTTTTCTAGCAATTCGTCTTCAATTTTTTTTCTTTCAAGTCCAGATAAAGTTGAAAGCTTCATTTCTAAAATAGCTATTGCTTGTTTTTCTGATAATTTAAAATCTTTAATTAAATTATCTTTAGCAATCTCTCTATCTTTAGACTTTTTAATCACTTTAATTATCTCGTCTATATGATCAAGGGCTTTTTTTAGCCCTTCTAAAATGTGCGCTCGATCCTTAGCTTTTTTTAAATCAAACTCCACTCTTCTTCTTACTACAATTTGACGATGTTTAATGTATTCTGAAAGAACATCTTTGAGCGTTAAAAGTTTTGGCTGTATTCCATCTACTAATGCAATCATATTTACATGAAAAACAGATTGCATCGGGGTTAGAGTATACAATCTATTTAAAATCTTTTTAGGATACGCATTTGATTTGAGCTCTATCACAATTCTCACTCCCGAATTTCTATCTGATTCGTCTCTAATATCAGTAATACCGATTATTTTTTTATTTTTAACTAAATTTGCTATTTTAGTGATTAAATCTGCTTTATTCACTTGATAAGGAATCTCGCTAATAATTATTCTAAATCCGCCCTTTTTCTTTTCTTCAATATCTGCTACTGCTCGCATTAATACTCTACCCTTGCCTGTCGCATATGCGGTTTTAATATCTTCAATATTGTAAATATTAGCACCAGTAGGAAAATCTGGGCCTTGGATGTATTGCATTAATGCATCTACATCTGCTTCCGGGTTGTCAATAAGATACTTTGTAGCATCAATAACTTCGCCTAAATTATGAGGAGGGATATTGGTAGCCATACCAACCGCAATTCCCAAAGTACCATTTAGTAATAATTGTGGAACCTTAGCCGGTAGGACTTTTGGTTCAACTCTTGTTCCATCGTAGTTAGGAACAAAATCAACTGTATCTTTTTCGATATCTGATAGAATTTCTTCAGAAAGAGGGTGCATTTTTGCTTCAGTATAACGCATTGCCGCAGCATTATCTCCATCCATTGAACCGAAGTTTCCTTGTCCATTCACGAGCGGATATCTCATAGAAAAATTTTGGGCCATTCTAACCATCGTATCATAAACAGCGGTATCTCCGTGCGGATGATATTTACCCAATACATCACCAACAACAGTTGCAGATTTACGAAATTTTGATGTCGATTTTAAACCAATCTCATGCATTGAAAACAAAACTCGTCTATGCACTGGTTTTAAGCCGTCTCTCACATCTGGTAATGCACGAGAGACAATGACACTCATCGCATAATCTAAATAAGATGATTGCATTTCGTTGGTTAATTTTCTGTCTTTAACTAGCCCATAATCTGTATTGATTAGCTTAGATTCGTCAATACGAATATCATTATTCTGATTATTAGATTTTTCTAACTCTAAATCTTTATTTTGATTTTGATCAATATTTTTGTTCATATAATATATTTATTATTAGTTTTTCCAATCTTTTTTCAATTTTTTTTCATCGGAAGGGATATATTTAGGTTTTTTTCTCTGCTTTGCCATTTGATTCTGGTTATACCAATCTTTATGAGAAGCATCCAGATTCAATATGCCTTCTTCTCGTACAAGTTTTTTACCATGCTCTTTAGCATTTTTACTGTCAGCATGTATTTTTTTATCCGACTTGACTCGACCGTCAAGTCGGGACAAGTCTTTTTTTGTATTTGGCATTTTTATCCTTAGTGTAGTAATTTAAATATTTATTTTGAAAAATTATACATCAAGATTTTTAACAGTTTTTGCGTGCGTCTGAATAAAATGCTTTCTAGGACCAACTTCGTCTCCCATTAACATTGAAAATGTTTGATCTGTTTGGTTGTTATCTGCGATTCTAACTTTCAATAAAACCCTATTTTCAGGATTCATTGTGGTTTCCCAAAGTAAATTTGGGTTCATTTCACCAAGTCCTTTATATCTTTGAATAGAAACTTTTTCAGAACCAATTTTTTTAATTAAAGCGTCTTTTTCTTCGTCCGAATAGACAAAATGTTTTTCCTTACCTTTGGATATTTGATATAAAGGTGGTTGCGCTATGTATACATAACCTTTTTCAATAATTTGAGGAAAATGACGATACAATAATGTCAAAAGTAGAGTTCTTATATGTGAACCATCAACATCAGCGTCGGTCATTATAATTATTCTATGGTATCTAATTTTATCAATATTAAATTCCTCGCCAATACCGGCGCCAAATGCAATAATTAAATTTTTAATTTCGTCTGAAGTCAACATCCTATCAAGACGAGCTCTCTCTACATTTAATATTTTTCCTCTTAAAGGCAATATTGCTTGAAATTTTCTATCTCGTCCTTGTTTAGCTGAACCACCAGCCGAATCTCCTTCTACAATAAACAGTTCTGAATTTTCAGCATTTTTTTCCGAACAATCTGCTAACTTTCCAGGGAGTGTCATTCCCTCCAAAATACCTTTTCTAATCACAGTTTCGCGTGCAGCTTTAGCTGCTAAACGAGCATGTGCAGACAATAAACACTTCTCTAATATTTTTTTTGCATCTTGCGGATTTTCTTCTAAATAAGTAGACAATGACTGAGAAACCACTGCGTCAACTACAGCTCTTACTTCGGGGTTGCCAAGCTTAGATTTCGTTTGACCTTCAAATTGTGGTTCTCTAATTTTTACTGATATAACCACTGTTAAACCTTCTCGCACATCATCACCCGACAAATTTCCATTTTTCATATCTTTCAAATAATCATGTTTTTTTGCATAGTCATTTATCACTCTAGTTAATGCAGTTCTAAAACCAGTCAGATGAGTTCCTCCTTCTCTTGTATGAATATTATTAGCAAAACTGTATTCATGAGGATTATAATCGTCAGTATAGGAAAGAGCTACTTCTACTCTAACATTATCCATTTCTTTTTCTACATACATGGGCGGTTCATTAAGAACTTTTTTATTTTTATTTAAATGTCTAACAAATGATGATATTCCACCCTCAAAATAAAAGGAATATTTTTTGGGTTTTTGTGAAGTTGTATCGGCTATATTAATTAGAACAGACTTAGTCAAATATGCCTGTTGTCTTAAATGATTAACAATAACATTAAAATCAAATACAATATTATTGAATATCGAAGAATCTGGCTTAAATATTATCTTAGTACCTTGCTTATCTGTTTTTCCAATAACCTTAACATCTGAAACAACTTTTCCTTTTTCATATTTTTGTGAATATATCTTCCCATCTCTATAAACCTGAGCTTCCATCGATTCGCTCAACGCATTAACTACAGAAACTCCCACACCATGCAAACCACCAGAAACTTTATACCCGCCAGTTTCACCAAATTTTCCCCCGGCATGAAGAGTAGTCATTACAGTTTCAAGTGCTGATTTTTTAGTTTGCTTGTGAATATCAACGGGTATACCTCTACCATTATCACATACTGAAACTTTATTGTCTGGTAATAATTCAATATCTATAGTGTTAGCATGACCAGCCATTGCTTCATCAATTCCATTATCAACAACTTCCCATATTAAATGGTGCAAACCTGCGGTTCCAGTTCCGCCTATATACATACCGGGTCTTTTTCTAACTGGCTCAAGACCTGATAAAACCGTAATTTGCTTAGCGGTATATTCGTTTTGTTTATTTTGTAATTTGTCCATTATAAAATAAAATCCTCCATATTTAGAGTATCATTAACCTATTTTTCGAATGTAATATAGGTTTTGATTGACTATTAATATCATTATAAAACAAGTAGCTTTTTTTAGCAAATTTCATAAATTTACTTTAATATCAGGTCTTTATCTAAAGTGTTATCGTATAAAACCTGTCCATTAAAAATTGCTTCTATCTGAGTATTGGAACTGCCTGGTTGTTTCTGAATATATAATTCGTAATCTTCACTTTTTGCAATCTCTGGCAATTCATATTCTATTGATAAAATTCTTGTTTGGCCAATCGGAACTGTAAACCAAACACCGAAAACCTGCTTACCAGCTTCAGTTCCAATATTTATATAATCTATAGCACTTACATTATCCATTGAAGCAGATATTAATTTTGATCCATGTGGTACTAAAATTCTTGTATAATTTCTATTATTACCGTCAGGCCAAGTTCCATCACCCAAATGTGAACGAACTATTGTTATCCTATTAATAATTTTTCCTGAATCTATGTTACTTATTAATTTTACATCCTGAGCCATATTTAAACTACTTTTCATTCCCCCTAAATTAGAATTATTAACATATAAATAATCTTTTTCTGTTTTAATTACTTCTCCAGACCATTTTTTTGATGAAACAATTTTTTGAATAAGAGAATTTTTAAAATAAATTAGGATTTCTTTTTCATTAAGTTTTTGAAAAATATAATTATAAATTATATTGCGGTTTGATTTATCAAAAATTCTATCTTTTAAAACATCGTACATATCTTTTAGGATTGTTTTGGGTTCATTAATCAAAATATTTTCTTCGTTTTCCCAATATTTTTTTTCAATTTCTTCATGTAGCACATCAAAAAAATTTTCTGAAGTTATAGTTTGACTGTACTGTGGCAAATTCACAGGACCTAAAACTTTTAGTAAATCTCTAACAAATGTTGCGTTTATCGCAATAACACCGTCAACTTCTTGTCCACCTTGATTTTTATAAAACCAAGCTATTTCTCTAGCCGATTCAGGATAATCGATTGCCCAATTAGAATCTCTCATCGACCAATACGGATTTCCTTCATTTTTATGCCAGCTTGCTAAAGGTTCTGGGGCAATCCTTTTTAAGATATAATCATAATAATTATCTTTCTTGTAAATATTAGTTTCAATTTCTAAATTTTTTATTTTACCATGCTGAATATCTAAAATTGCATAACTACCAATAAATCCACCTGTTGCCCTCGCTTCAGCATTATTCTGAAAAACAATTAAATACTTACCGTTGTTAAACAATTTTACAAAATCCATTTGATCTCTTACATTTACCAAATTATCATTAGCATAAACACTAATTATACTAATTAAAATTACACAAACAACAGCAATAATAATTTTTGTAAAATTTAATTTACTTTTTCTAACAGAATTCAATATAAAACCTGGCTTATTAGAATTATTATGGCTAGGCTCACTAGATTTTACAGATTTATTTGGTTTTTTTTTCGATATACCGTCGAGCAATTTATCCTCCTAAAATAAACTTTTTAAAAAGTTTATTTTTTGTATTTTGGGTTAAAATATTCTACAAGAAATACTAATGCCAAACCTAAAACAATACCGGAAATTAACCCAATAAAAGTATTCATTACTACAGACTTTTGACGCCTTAAAACAGTTATATCCGAGAAAGTTAAATAGAAGTTTTCTGCTGAACCATTAACAATATCTGAATTTAATCTTTTTTCAGTAAAATCTTTGGTTGAGCTTATAAGATTATAAACATTCGATTCGTTTGTGGAAGACGCAGTAACTTTTATGGCCGCAGGGTCTGATTTTTTTACATTGATAACTTTTGCCAGCTTGTTTAATTTTTCTGTTGGTAAATCTAAATTAGCATTATCATAAATTTTTATAACATTTGATGGATCAGCTAACCAATTCACTATTGTATTGGCCATAAGAGAGCTTGCTTGTATTGCATAATACTTGTCATACTCAAAATCGCCAGCTTCTGGCTGATCTGATTTTTTATTTACATAAATAACCGCCGAGCCGTCAAATGCTTCCGGTTGAGATACAGTAAAAAAATAAGCTCCTAACATAGTTACAATTACTACTAATACAAATAACCAAAAACGCAACCCAATAATTTTTACATAATCTTTAAGTTCCATATATTTTCCTTTCAGCCGTAGAAATTTCTATCTACGAACATCTTATAATTATTACAAATAAAAATGAATTACCCTGCGGCAGAGACCGCAGGGTATCAAAGATCAAAAAGTCGTAAATTGATATCCTGTGGTTTCTTGCCTTGTTTGTTAATATATTCTATAACTATTTCCCAATTCCCAACTTCAC
>Ga0334885_1000540_pt1 | contig 64549 bp, 35 predicted proteins | sample GraSluR1_MG_8_FD_207233 | JGI IMG/M metagenome (GOLD analysis project Ga0334885, IMG submission 207233) | Sludge microbial communities from methane-producing bioreactor in Wageningen University, Netherlands - Granular Sludge_31_05-R1 | ecosystem: Engineered > Bioreactor > Anaerobic >...
ATAGCAACGGCACCAATCCCGTTATGGACGCCCAAAACGGGTGATAAAGGCATTACAAAGGCAGGTTCTTTACCCAAAGCTGTGGTCAACTTGTCCTGATAGATCAGTGCTCTGTCAAGTGCATCAGCATGAACAATGGCGTATTTCCAGATATCATTATCTTTAGCCATATCGGCGATAGCAGCAGTGATTTTTTTCATATTATCTTTTCGGCTGAAAGACTTCCCATAAGCTTTAGCTTTACCCTGTTTATCTACCGAGAGAATCGGTTTTAGATTAAGTGCCTTGGCAATAATCCCTTTAAAAGGGCTGACCCGTCCACCCCGAACCAAATATTTCAGGGTATTAACATCAGTGAGGATATGGGCTTTATTTATCCAGGTATCTAAGTTTTCATCAACTTCAGCAGCGGACATGCCGGAACTGATGGCTTCTGCTATTCTTAGTACAATGAGTCCTTGACTAACAGATAGATGACGGGTGTTAACAGCTTTGATGTTAGTAAACTTAGTTGCATATTTTTGCGCTGTTTGATAGATACCCGTCAGCTCTTTCGAAATATGCACTGCATAGACTCTCTGATAATGGTTGGACATGAATTCCAGAAGATACTCTATATGTTTGGGACTCGGTTGGGAACTCACCGGATGAACTTTTTCCATTTTCAGCATGCTATAAAACTGCTCGGGTAGGATTGTTTTCTGATCTAAAAAGATGTTCTCACCAAAGTTTATTCCGAATGATAACCGCTGAATCTGATACTTTTCCAATAATTCTAAAGGTAAGTCACAAGCCGAATCGGTGACAATACCCAGAGGAAACTTTCTTTGGTGGCTGATCAGATATTGCATAAGCATATCATCGACCTTGATATTAAGAATTAGTCCGTAATCTTTGACATCAAAGAAAAAACGAGCAGGGTCATCCGTATGAATATGCAGATGTATCTTTTCAGTAGTACCGGCGACGATAAATGATTGGCCGTATGAGCGAAACTTCTCTTTAAACTCAGCCAAGCTGAGAGAAGGTTTGCCGATAACTGCCTCAGTACAGTAACGGACACCGGTTGTGTGGTCTGTATGTGCATCTTTGAGCTCGTCTTCCGGCAGTTTGGTCAGCTTCATCTCCCGGAGCTGATAATTCCCTTTCTTCAGATATTCCAGAATACCTTCTAATAGATAAACAAAAGCTTTAGCACCGGCATCAACAACCTTCGCATCAGCCAATACCTTTAACTTGGCAGGAGTTTTCTCCAGGGAACTAAGTGCTTCCCGGTAAGCATCCTGCAATAGCTCATAGACATCATTTGTCTTATTACTCTGCTTCAATAAAGCATCAGCCCAATCCTTTATGACTGTAAGCATCGTGCCTTCTACCGGTTCGACCAGCGAGTCATATACATGTTTGATTGCTTTAACAGCAGACTCAGAAAAACTTTGAGCTGTAACACGCAGACTGTCATCCAACTCTAAACTTATCCCTAAGAGATATTGAGTAAAGATAATCCCCGAGTTTCCCCGTGCGCCTGAAAGACCTGAATCGGCCATTGACTGTAAGGTTGATTTTAAAGAACGTGCGGGTTCAGTTCCTTCTATTATAGAGCTAAGGGTTGAAGCCATATTTGTTCCCGTGTCGGCATCTGCTACTGGGAAAACGTTTATTCTGTTGAGATACTCCCGATTTTTGATTAGGTTTTCGGCACCATAAATAAAAGCCAGAAAAAAGCCTTTACCATCTATATATTGGATCATAAATAACGCCTCTGTTACTGAAACTGCGGCATAGCAACAATCTTTTCCGTATCATACCCTATCTTTTTAAGTCTTGCTATAATCTCTTTATATGTGTTTTCTGCTATCTTTGGAGTCCTGTTCATTATCCAGACAAATTTTCTGTTAGGGACGCCAATAACAGTATAACTGTAATCATCTGCCAGGTCAATAATCAGATAAGGAAACCTGATAGGGTAGAAAAATTGCACACGCCATTCGGCATTAGTCTCTTTATTATAGACCCAAGCTTTGGAGTGTATCACCTTAAGCTTCCCGTCCGGAGAATTTTTTCTAAACTGATACTCAATAGCTATAGAACCGTCATCTTTAAGCGTATAAGTCTCTATACCATTGACTGCATTCTTTTCGATAAAATTTGGGATTATCCCCATTACATACCAACTTCCCATAAATCTTTTTAAATCGACATTTTCAACTGTTTCCATAGATAGCCTCACTGATCAGGATAGGGCAATTAATAATAAAAAAACACAAGTATCAATCTCATCTTAACTTCCTTCGCTTCTTTCATTCAAGATAAACCAAATATAAATCCAGCAGAGCAACTTTTTTTTGCTTTCACTCCAAAATACCTTTTGCGATGTCTTCGCTCCGTTATAGATACGTCTCTTTACGACGCAACTCGATACTTAGATTAGGAGCCTGACCGCTCTGTTTTTTTCTAACGATAACAAAGGCAGAGATGATTGTTATGATGAGGATTTGATTTCTGAATTGCACTTCCATTTATTTATCAACAACAGGGAGAACCAGATTTGTGATGATCGCTGTCAGGCCTCCGGTGGTGACAGGTGCAGAAAAAATATTCCTCAACGTCTCCGGCAGATTGTTCAGAGCTTGCGGTACAAGCTGTACCCCCAATCCCATACTAAACGAGATTGCGATGATCATCATTGCCCGCCGGTCGATCTTATGAGAGGCGATGATCTTGATACCTGCTGCTGCGACTGTTCCAAACATAATGATCGTAGCCCCGCCCAGTACCGGTTTTGGCATCTGCTGAAACACCCCGCCGATCAGAGGGAACAGACCCAAAAGAACAAGAAGACCGGCAATATAGATCCCCACATATCGGCTGGCAACTCCGGTAAGCTGGATAACCCCGTTATTCTGACTGAAGGTCGTATTGGGGAAAGTGTTGAATATTGCTGCCAGGGCGGAATTGAAACCGTCTCCTAATACACCCCCTTTGATTCTTTTGATATATAGATCACCCTGGATCGGTTCCCGGGATACCATTGAAGTTGCAGTCAGATCCCCGATAGACTCAATAGTGGTGATAAGATAAACAAGAGCAATCGGTACAAAGGCTTCCCAGCGAAACCCAAAACCATATTTAAAGGGGATGGGTATGCTGACAGCAGGCAGGTTACGCAAACTGCTCAGATCAACAATTCCCAGAAAAAGAGATACTGTATATCCCGCAACCAAGCCTATCACGATGGAACTCATCCGCAAAAACTGATTTCGGCTACGGTTGAAGATAACGATAATAATGAGAACCAGAAAAGCCAAACCCAGATTTTCAAAGCTGCCGAACTCTTCCGGTCGGTTATCCAGCAGCCACTGACCTCCCGCCATATCGGTGAGACCAACCTTGATCAAGCTCAATCCTATCAAGGAAACAACGATCCCCGTAACGGTGGGAGTGATGACTTTCTTGAGATGATGCAGGAATCTGCTCAAGATCATTTCGATGAAAGCACCGAGAAAACACATCCCGAAAATGACTCCGAGTATCTCCTGCGAACTACCCCCTCTGCTTCTAACAAGCAATCCGGCACTCAGAATAGCTCCCAGAAAGGCAAAACTTGTACCCTGAATACTTAAAAGTCCGGAACCGATAGGTCCGAAACGCTTGATCTGAATAAAAGTAGCCATTCCGGAAACGATGAGTGACATACTGATAAGATAGGGAATTTCTGCTTCCAGACCCAGAATACCGCCGATCACCAGTGTCGGTGTTATGATACCGACAAAGATAGCCAGCAGATGTTGAAGGGCAGCAAAGATAGAATCACGAACCGGTGGTCTATCCGCCAGAGTGTAGATGAGATCAGTTTTATACTCTTCTTTCATAATCTCTTTTCTCCTTTCGGCAACATATCTAATTTAGAGCTCAGTTGTCAAAATAAAAAAGGAAATTTCTCTTTATCAAGAACTGCTCCAAAGAAATATCTTGTTCAAATGTTCCTATGAGTAGTTTTAGTACAAACAATACCCGTAACTAAACTATCTTTTCCCTGTTAGAGGGATAATTAGATCAGAGGAGAAAAGGAGATGAGTATAACTTGCAGAAATTACCATAATGACAGAAGGTTTGGAACCGATTATCATAAAGTCTGTGATTTTCTTATCAGGATAAACGAAAGAGCTGTTATCAAACCAAATTTTCTCTGGGGAAGATGGGTCTGGATGATTAGCCGCCCTGTTGATAATGAGGAGCAGAGAAATCTGATAGGTATCTGGGAGAAGGAGGCGAAAATTGTAGCTCTGGCTACATTCGAACTGACTTTCGCAGAGATTCATATTTGTCTTGATCCTGATTACCGCTATCTGTTCCCTGAGATCATTGCCTATGCCGAAGAGCATCTTTCTGCTGAAGGTCTGCTGCATATTCTTCTCCCCGACAATGACCGGGAACTGCAGAAAATTGCTGCCCGGCAGGGATTTACTCCAACCGGGGAAAAGGAGCCGGTTTCGGTTCTGGATATACCTAAGTATTTGACAATCACTCTGCCGGAAGGATTCGGGATCGTCAGCATGGCAGATAACTGGGATTTTTATCAATACAACCGGGTTATGTGGCGTGGTTTCGGTCATGAGGGTGAACCGGCGCAGGAAAAGGAAGATATCGAGTGGCGGGAGACGATGCTGAGCAGTCCTCATCTCCTTCCTGAACTCGTTCTTGCCGTAGTTTCTCCTCAGAATACTTATGCCTCTCATTGCGGATTGTGGTATATTCCGGGCAGCGATTATGCCTATTTGGAACCTTTGGTGACCGATCCGGCTTACCGGCAGCTGGGGTTAGGAAAAGCTGTCTTGCTGGAAGCAGCGAGAAGAGCAGCGGAATTAGGAGCAAAAGAGGTTTATGTCTGTTCCGAACAGCAATTTTACTATAATCTCGGTTTTTATCCCCTCCCCTCCGAAACCTGGTGGAAGAAAAGCAGTTCGGCATAAAAGTAAAGATACTGAAGGGGAGTCTCAAAATCATAATCCATAAGACCAGAAAAGGGATCGAGATGATGCATCGTTCGAAGGGACTGGTAACTGTGTAGGAACAGAATGGTTTTGCGGAGAACATTTTACAGGCTATCACCCAAAGAAGCAATTACCTCAGTGACCAAACATTTTAAGACCCAAGAATAGTCTCCCAAAGTTTGTAAAGAAAAGTTATACTGCCGGCATTTGACCCACTTTTTTCCCTGATGACCTGATCAGGGGCGTAATCATGAGAGGTAAATCTCAACAACTCGATGGCTATATTTCTGAGTTCAGAAGATTTAAATTGACAAAAAAACGTTATAGATATACTTGATATACAGAAGATTTCAAGCTGAGAAGGATATAGTGTAACAGCTTGTGTTAGAAATTTGTAATTGATTTTTGAGTTAGCAACTCGACTTAGTGCTATTACTGAGGAATTGAGGTGGCTATGAAAAGAGTTAACGTCGCAAATTGTCCAGTGTTAGCGGCAAATACTTCCTGGTGTATTGGAATGCATCTAATGCTTATTAGTACCCAACATCATAATTAGGCTTTTTTTTCTTCAGGATGTTTCAGAATTAATCTTAGTTTTTTCTTTTCGGAGGTAAAAATGAAGCATGTTTTTTTATTATCGTTTATCTTATTATTGACAGTAGTCTTGTTTGCAGAATCGGTTGATCATGATACCGCTCTAACTGCAGCAAGTAACTGGTTGAATCATCAAAACAATTTAAGGGGCAATTACCCGGATCTTTCAGTTAAGGACTTTTACATCCATCGACTTGAAGGTCAAATAATCTTTTATGTCTTTGATTTCGAACCGCAAGGTTTCGTTATGGTAGCCGGAAGCGATGCCTCAAGTCCAATTCTCGGTTACAGTGTATCGGGTTCGAGTAGTTTAGGTGATTTCCCTCCTAACGCTGCCTCATTCTTCTCGATCTATGAGAGAGGCATGTTGGATATCAATAATAATGAATTATCAAATGAGTATTCTATAGGTGACTGGGAAGCTATTTTGACCGGGAACATTCCTTCTCCCCATCGCTCACGGGCAGTATCACCGCTGTTGTCAACTCAGTGGAATCAGAACTATTCATGGAATACATCATGTCCTGCTGATGTCAACGGTCCGGGTGGTTACGTTTATGCCGGATGTCCTGCAGTAGCAGCGGCACAGGTAATGAACTACTGGGAGCATCCGGACCAGGGCACCGGTTCACACTCTTATACTCATACCCAATACGGTTTACTCTCGGCAAATTTCGGAACTACTACCTATGATTGGTCAAGCATGTCTGATACCACTCCCACGAATTCAATCAGACAGCTGCTATTTCATCTTGGTGTTGCAACTGAGATGGACTACGGTCCTTATGGTTCAGGAGCTTACTCTTCTGATGCCCGGGATGCTCTGGTAGATTTTTTTGATTATGATGCTTCAGCTTCATTAGAGTGGAAGTATAATTATTCTCACAACGAGTGGATATCGCTTCTCAAAGAACAGTTAGATAACAGTTACCCTTTATTCTATCATGGTTATGACTCAACTCATAGTTCCGGACATGCCTTTAATTGTGACGGCTATGATGCCAGTGATAATTTCCATTTCAATTGGGGTTGGAGTGGCAGTTATGACGGATATTTCAACCTCAATAGTCTTAATCCGGGAAGTCATGATTTCAGTTATTTACAGGCAGCGATTGTTGATGTATATCCAGCATCGCAGCTTCCCGCTCCCCAGAACTTAACCGGCTATGCAGGCGGGGCAAAGGTATTTCTTTCCTGGTCAGCTCCCGCTTCCCGTTCCCTCCAGGGATATAACGTTTACCGTTTTGGGACCAAGATCAACCAGAGCCTGATAAACGGGTTGGAATACGAAGATACAGATGTTATGAGTCCCGGTATTTATCAGTATTATGTAACAGCAGTTTATGATTCGGGAGAATCCGGAGCTTCGAATACTGTTACCATGGAAACCTATAATCCTTTATCCCTACCATTTTCGGAGAACTTCGATACAGTTAGTGAAATCCCTGTTTATTGGCATTTAGATGATCACATTGGCAACGGTCAGGTGTGGCAGGTAGGAATTGTTTTCGGAGGGTTAGTGACAAGCGGTAATTATGCTTTTCTAAACAGCCATAATTACGGGTCAGGTAATACTCAGAATTGTGACCTGATAACTCCCGTTTTAGATCTGACGAATTACCGTAATATTCAGCTCTCTTTCAGCCACTATTTCAAACAGAAAGCGCTCTCTTCCACAGCAACTCTGTCTTATAGTTTGGATAATGGTGCTTCCTGGACAGCGATAGACTCCTGGACAGACGATACTGCTAATCCGGATTTCTTTAGTTCTTTTATTTCTGCTGTAGATAAGGAATCTGAAGTCAGATTCAAATGGAATTATACCGGTACATGGGGTAATTACTGGTGTATAGATAATATTGATATAGTCGGGGAGGAATTAGTCATTCCGCCTGAAGGAACAATGGTTGAAGGCTTTTTCTTTTCACATGACAATCCAGAATCGATCTCTTACGATCCCGAACCCGCAGATCCGCCGGATCCTCCGGAAGATTACAATAATCTACTGTTAATTGGAGTTTCCGGTTCAGGACTAGTTCAGTTCACGATATCGGCAGATCCGCAAACATCTGGGTTTTACTATGTATCAGGAGGATGGTCGGCACCACATGCCTGTATTGATAACGAGATTGTCTTTAATATCGATTTTGGAAGAGGCGACGCTTATATCTTTCTTGGTGATGAAGATGATCCTCCGCTTCCGGTAGAGCTTTCTTCCTTCACTGCTAATATTACTGCCGATATGTTTGTGAACCTCGAATGGCGGGCAGAGTCAGAAACTAATATGCTTGGCTATAACGTGTTTCGCGCTTCGGAAGACAGTGTTACAGAAGCTGCGAAAGTAAATCCGGTTACGATTGAAGCCCATAATGAAAGTGTAGCAACTGACTATTATTATGTTGATCAGAATGTCTTTAGTGGTCAAGAATACTACTATTGGCTGGAGTTGATCGATCTCGATCTGACAACTAATTTCCATGGTCCTGTTTATGTCTTTGTGAACGAAGATGAGGAATCAGGAACAACGCCGGTTCTTCTTGAAACCAGACTGATCGGAGCTTATCCCAATCCTTTCAATCCTGAAACCGCTGTAAGGTTCTCTGTCGCAGAAACTACAAAGGTATCTATCACAGTTTACAATCTGCTCGGACAAAAGATGCAGTCTCTTTTGATTAACGAACTCTACGATAAAGGAAGACATTCAGTTGTCTGGAATGGAAGGGATGCCGATAATCAACCTGCTGCTTCCGGGATTTATTTCTACAGAATGAAAACCGATGACGGTTTTGAGGATTTCAAAAAAATGCTCTTGCTGAAGTAGGATATCTAACTAATTATAATCAGAAACAGAGCCCGGATATCATTTTATCCGGGCTTTTTTCGTCCTTTGCTCCCGAAGAGGGGAGACCTGACTCTTCATCATCTGCTGTCAGACGACCGTTAATGATCTGTACGGCAACTCCATCCTTTTCGTATCTGCTCTTAGTTGTCCATACCTGTCGTCTTTGGAATGAAGGTTTTGAGAAAATTTGACAGGGAAGAGGGCTTAGCAGCCTGGGATTACCAGTTGTGAGTCAGGTTTGAAGTATCCTCTGCCGGCGGGAGAAAACCTTGTTCGATAATAGATGCTACATTGGTTGGAATACCGGCAGCCTCCAGTTCTTCTTTCGTTGTTAGTGACAGCTCTATTTCCGGATTATCCTTCCTGAACCGGTAGATAAACCTGATAAAGTGGGCGAAATTAGTGGAAGCGGGAATTTCCCTGCCGGAATAGAACTTTTTCCGTTGTCCGGCATAGCTTTTCAGATCATTTTTAAAACCGGTGGAACAGAGTTTCCAGGTATTCACCAGGTTCTTCAGGGAAGAACCGAAGTTATGATGATTCTGTTTTAATTCCGGTCTGACATATCTTCTGATTACGGCTCTGTTTCCCTCTTTCCATTTGAGATGGACATAGCCGCCGATTTTACCGCTGATCGTTCTTATAGCCATGGTATAGATCGCTTTCATCTTTGTTTTCCTCCTTGGTTATCCTTTTCTCCCTTATCACATTCTTCATTTAGCAAACGCATAACAAGCTTCAGCCGGGGAGTTGCTGAAGCTCATCACTCCACAGGAAACGGAGTGTATTGGACAGCTCTTTATTGCGGGTGTTTACCGCATAAAAGCACTGTTCATCTTTACCTTCATATTCGAACTTAATACTCTTTTTCGGACAATATACTGCTGTCGTTATGAGCAGATCAGAAGCCGGATCAGGTTGATTTCCCACCGTTGTTTCATAGATGTCGAGAGGATCATCTCCCCTTACCTTTCTTTCGAACCGGAAATTGAGCAATCTCAGATTGACCGGTTGACTCTTTAAGAGATAATAGGGGTAGGTTGAGTGCAATACTCGTAATCTTTCGCTGATACCGGAGCCAGGAGTTTGATGGGCAAGGTGCATGATCATCCTTGTCCTTATTCGCAGTGGTGTGTTGATATGATTCTTGTATTTTTCCGGTTCATAGAGCTTTATCTGCTGCGAACCATGCGACATCTGGAAGACATATTTATCGGTCTTCCCCCTTAAAGAGATAGTCATTCTCGTTAATCTCTGATGCTCAAAGTCCGATTCAAAATAATTCTTCAGCGAGTTTCGTAACTGTTTCCGTAAACTTCTCGGGATCACAGGATTATCCGGAAGAGCTAATCTCTGTTTTAGCCTTTGTATTTCATATAAGACTAACTTATCTTTTCTTGCTTTCATTGCTTACCTCCTTAAATTGATCGTTCTTCCCAAAAAAGAACCCTCTATATATAAAAGGATAACAAATTGACCGGAGAGGAAATCTACATGCTGCTTTTTCCGACTGTGGAATACCTCTCTGGTTTCCCTCATAAGGATCAATAATATCCGATACTTCTATTCCCAGAATTATGCTGTAATGCAGGGGAGAGGGGGGAGACAGACATGTAGGAGTCCTGTCTTGATGAGCTTTGAAAGAAGTTGTATGATTAGGTAATCAGAATAATGAAGGATTTCTTGTTGGTTCTGAGGTAGGTGTTTTAGTATTGTAAAAGCCACCATTTTTAGCTTCTTTTCTCAATCTCGAGGTAGTTGATTCGATTTCGGAAAAGCAAGGAGAAAGCTGGTTCATTGGCTCTCTTCAACCAAAATTGATGTATGGGGGGGGAGAATATCAGTTACGAACAGGTAATATCGATTGAATCTGCAATACAAACTATTTCAAGATGAAAAGATGTATGTTTCGAATATCGAAGCATAGAATCTCATTAATGAATTTTTGAACATTACTGAATATTATTGAAAAATGGAGCACCAGAATGTAGTCTTTGTTCATCGTCTTTTCGCTGATAAAAAAACTTGACGGTTTATTAAGCTCAACGACTATGACTATATAGTTGATGTTTGTATATTTTTCTATATTTTAACCGATTTCATGAGTTTTCTGCTAATGGCAAACATCATTGCTAAGAACAAATTATTTTGGAGGATTAGGTAATGAAATGGTTTGTATTTCTTTCAATGCTTTTTTTCTTGACCGGGTCGCTGGCTGCCCTTACAGGTTTTGGAGATTCAACAATAAATGTTGAGTTGGATGAAACAATACCGGATGATCCTTTACCGGTTGAACTATCGTCATTCACAGCAGCTCTTACTTCTACACGGTTTATTGAGTTACGTTGGGTCTCAGAGGCTGAGTATAGTATGTTGGGCTATAATGTCTATCGTGGTATAAATGGGGATTTATCGGAAGCACTGAAGATTTCATTAGAGATTATTCCGGCATATAACTACTCTTTTTCTACTAACTACAGCTTTGTTGATGAAGACGTAGTTGCGGGGAATGTCTTTTTTTACTGGCTGCAAGCTGTTAATCTCGATTTGACGAACAAGTATTTCGGTCCTTTATCTGTAATCATTGATGATCAGGAAGAAGATACTCCTTTGATCTTTATCACCTCATTAGGAAAAAACTATCCGAACCCTTTCAATCCCAACACAATTATTGAATACAGTATTAGAGAAGAGACCGAAGCAGTTTTGAGAATCTATAATGTACGGGGTCAGATTGTAAAGACACTTTTCTCAGGGGTAAGAGAAGCGGGAAATTACCGGGAAAAATGGAACAGTATTGACAGTCAGGGTAGAGAGGTTGCATCCGGAGTTTATTTATATCGGCTTACGACCGATCACTATGACAGAATCAATAAGATGCTACTTGTCAAGTGATTCAAAGGAGGGGTACCAATGAAGCAGTTTCTAATATCGATCTTAGTCGTATTGTATATACCGATTCTATTTGCTCAGACAATAGGGGATCCCCCTGTAGTTTCGAACGTAGTCATGTGGCAGAACCAGAACAACGGGTTGATTTATGTTACATATGATTTAAGTATTCAAGCGAACCCAGTTCCTTGTCATGTGACCCTGGTCATCTCAGGAGATGAAGGAGTGAGTTTCAAAATTCATCCCTTGCCTGAATTTATAGAAGGCGATTTCGGAGATTATGTAACAGTAGGAACAGGCAAACAGATAATCTGGGACATCTACCGGCAGTCTCAAGCATTAGGTTCTCAGGGTGTATTCGGTAATACTTACCGTGCCCGGGTTATAGCCCGCCGCAATGATTTTAATCCCGTTAATCCAGCACCGGCAGGGTTTGTTTCTATCGAGGGTGGTACGTTTCACAATGGCACGTCCAATATAACGATCAGCAGTTTTTACATTGACCGTTATGAGGTTACCCAAGTCGAATATGAAGCAGTTATGGGTACGAATCCTTCGGATTTCAGCGGAAGCAGTAATCTCCAGCGTCCGGTGGAGCAGGTATCCTGGTTCAATGCTATCGAATACTGCAACCGAAGAAGTATGCAGGAAGGACTAATACCTTGCTATAGTTACAGTACTTTTGGCACTAACCCTGATAACTGGCCAGTAGGATGGGATTTTTTGCCAAACCACACCAATGTAACCTGTAATTGGAACGTTAATGGGTACCGTTTGCCTACAGAAATGGAATGGATGTTTGTTGCTAAGGGAGGTAATCAGAGCCAGAACTACACCTACAGTGGCAGTAACACAATTGATTTAGTTGCGTGGTATTATGGTAACTCAGATATCGGTGATGGGCAAGGAAGGCGCTCTCACGAGATAGGCACCAAAACCCCAAACGAATTGGGTATCTATGACATGAGTGGAAATGTTTGGGAGTGGGTGTGGGATATGTTCAGTTATGATTATCCCAGTAACGATCAGACAAATCCGACGGGTCCAAGTGTTGAAGGAACACGTGTTGTGCGTGGTGGTTGTTGGAATCAAACAGACAATAATTGTACCAATTCAACTCGAGGTAATAGCAGCGCAACAATTGATTTCAACACTCACGGCTTTCGTATTGTCAGAAGGTTTTCTATGGAAACGGTAGCGACCCCTGTATTTTTTCCTTCTCCTGGAACCTATGCCAGTTCTCAGATGGTCAGTATCAGTTGTTCCACACCGGGAGCTACGATCTACTACACGACCAATGGTAGCGAGCCAAACACTAATTCCACTATCTATACTGGTGCGATAACGGTGAATTCGAATACCACTGTCAAAGCCAAAGCTTACAAAGCGTCATTTATTCCTTCGGATGTTGTCGAAGGTATCTACATCATCAATACTGCCCCTGCGAACATGATATTGATATCAGGCGGAACTTTTACCATGGGCAGAACTACCGGTACAGGAGGCGGCAATGAACTTCCGACGCACAGCATAACTCTGAACTCGTTTTACCTGGGAAAATATGAGATTACTCAAGGAGAGTATGAAGCAATCTTGGGCTCTAATCCAGCCTCCGGTGCTGGTGAAGGAGAGGACTTTCCCGTTTATGAGGTGAGTTGGTATTCTGCTATCAAGTATTGCAATCTTCGCAGTATGGCTGAAGGTCTTGTTCCGGCATATACCATAGATGGCTCTACAGATCCTGGAGATTGGGGAGCAGTTCCTGAGACCGGTAATGCCACCTGGGATGCAGTAACTTGTAACTGGAATGCCAATGGTTATCGCTTACCTACAGAAGCGGAATGGGAATATGCCGCCCGGGGAGCAGTCAACAATCCTGACTATCTCTACAGCGGATCGGATGACATTGACGATGTGGCATGGTTTGAAGGAAACAACAATCCGTGGGGAACAAAACAAATCGGTCTCAAAGATCCTAATGTATTAGGATTGCATGATCTGAGCGGAAACGTGATTGAATGGTGCTGGGATTGGTATTCCTACTCTTATTATAGTGAAAGCTCAGCAAATAATCCTACCGGACCTTCCACAGGCACTTACAGGATTGCCAGAGGTGGCGATTGGTCTCTGCCTGAAAACAGCAGCCGTGTTTCAGCTCGAGGTTTTGCCAATCCTGAGCATAGAAGTCTAAATTTTGGTTTCCGGGTTTGCTTTAATGCGCCAACAGTTGCCACACCTACTATCTTTCCAGTCGGTGGTACTTACTACACCAGCCAAAGTGTAACCATCGACTGTTCCACAAATGGTGCTGCTATCTACTATTCCATCAACGGCAGCGATCCCGATGAAAACTCCACCCTTTATAACGGGCCAATTTCTCTAAGTTCAGATACAATGCTTAAAGCGAAGGCCTATATGACAAACTGGGAACCGAGTGGCATAGCCAGTGCAGAATATACATTTGATACCATACAGGATAGTCTCATATTAGTTCAAGGAGGCACTTTCCACAATGGAGTTTCCAATGTTACTCTCTCATCTTTTTTCATTGATAAATATGAAGTTACTCAGTCAGAGTATTTGGCTGTGATGGGAACAAATCCCGGCAGCAATAACTCAGAGCATGGCGATCCGCTTAATCATCCGATCAACAATGTCACTTGGTTCAATGCTATCGAGTACTGTAACCGCCTGAGTATAATAGAAGGGTTGACTCCGGCATACAGCTACAGTAATTACGGTACTAATCCTGATGATTGGCCTTCCGGTTGGAATACAAGTAGTGGCAATCATACGAACGTATCCTGTGACTGGTCAGCGGATGGTTATTGTTTACCTACTGAGATGCAGTGGGAGTATGCTGCCCGTGGTGGGATACCTGCCCAGAATGCAGGGACATTTAACGATACTTATGCCGGAACTGATGTTCAGGGTACTGGAACGGGGCAGTTAGGGGATTATGCCTGGTATATAGCTAATGCAGGATTAGATTTACCTGGTGGTAGTACAGCTCCTGATTATGGTACTCATCCAGTTGGGACTAAATTACCTAATGAGTTAGGAATTTATGATATGAGCGGCAATGTATGGAACTGGGTATGGGATATTCATGGTTCCTATCCCAGTGGTTCATATACAAATCCGACGGGTTCTGTAAGCGGTGCAGAGCGTGTGTGTCGCGGCGGCGGCAGTGACGCTCAAGCCGTTAACTGCACTGTTTCGAATCGTGGCGACTACTACGCTACGGGCTACAGTGTCAGCATTGGTTTCCGGATCAGCAGAAAAGTTCCTTAACAGTCTAGGAGCTATTCGGATAATTGGCTGCTATTTCCGGGTGAGTATGTGCTAACCTTTTTCAGACAGTTCTTTTTTCCAAAGTGATTTGATTGACCTTTTCGTTTTCTGCAGAAGTCTAACGGAGTAAAAGAGCAGGTGGTTTTCTATAGACGAAGCATAAATGGTTTGAAAGGAAAAAAGGGAATACTTCATCACTTCAAGAATTTTTTAGTGGTTTAGAGATTCTGTTTTCGAAATTAGTTTAATCCTGTTTGCCTGAGTAATCTGTTAGCTTTTTACTTCAGCAGCAGCATTTTCCGGGTTTTCTTGGCACCAGAGGAGGATTCCAGAGCATAAATGTAAATACCTGAAGAGAAGCGGGCAGCATTCCAATGATAGGAATGAGAGCCTTCCCCGAATTGTTTTTGCAGTAATTTCTCTCCTTTCGGATTATAGATAGTGAGTACCCCGGTTTCTCCCCAATTTATCGAAAAAGCGATTGTTGTTGACGGGTTGAAAGGGTTCGGAGAGTTCTGTAATAATTGAGTTTCGGGAAAATCGATTGAGCTGTCGTCATCACTGCTGTTGGGAAACCAGATCAGTCCGGCAAATTCCGGGTAATCGATAAAGGGATTTCTGTTTTGCTGATATTGATAATAGATGACATCATTACGGTATAGTTCCCTGTCATCAACCGGATCTTCTGTATGCCATTGATAGAGAGTTGACAATACTCCATGGTAAGGCTCATTATTGGGGGATGAGGGGGCATAATCAACAAGTTCCAGGTCAGGTTCGCCAAAGCCTCCTTCATATCTGACTGCCATGTAGAACATCATTCGGGCAACATCACCCTTGTCTTCAGGGCGCGGTTCCCAGGTATAGGTTGTGGTATAGCATCCTGTCGGACCGTCAGGATCTATGTATTCAATTCCGCCGTTATCGAAATCCTTGTTACCGCGAGCCGAATTGACCGAAATATCGGAAGCCCGGACATGATGCACATCTGTTCCGGCTCCCATAGAAGTTCCGAAATCACCGTGGGAAACAGCCCAGACATGTTCCCGGTTCCAACCGTTTCCGTTATTGTATTCCTGCGCGGCATCCACCGACCAGCCTGTATAGATGAGAATAACGTTAGCGGGATTATCAGGGTCTCTGTCGGTAACCTTAAGGATATCCCATGTTTGTGAGTAGGAGAATTGAATATGATCTTTGATGATATGGTGAAGAGCTGATTTCAGTTCACCGCCGGTTAAGTTCTCTGTTCCGTTGTAATAACCTTCCGGGATCTGAGCCTGCAACAGTGAACCGAGAAACAACAAAACAACAATATATTTCACAAAACCTCCCTTTCGTTGAGGCAGAAAAAAAACATGAGGTTATATTCTGTCCATAAAAATCTTAAAGGGTCTTTTTTGTTTAATGAGTTGTGAAACCGGTTATGATCTTATTAGATATGCACTTATATGAGTATGTGGCAGGCATAGCAGGCAAGTCTGTAATGCCTGAACAGTTGGCGGAGAGATAAAGCTGCTGAGATATCTGAAAAATAGAAGAAAAGCAAAAAAAAACTTGACCGATTACTCTCTATCTTACCAATGAACGGCAAATTGCTGATGGCTTTATTTTTTTATGAATGGAAAAAAGGAAATGATCTAATTATGGGGAGCTGTACGGACAAGGTTATTCTACTAATTGATAGTGATGATAGAGCTGCGAATGACCTGAGAAGGGTCATCGAGAAGTATGGCTACAGCGTTATAATTGCTGATAGCGGCAAAAAAGCTCATGAGGTTATCGACTCCGATACTAATATTGACCTTGTAATGCTTGATGCTTCCCTTGATAAGGGAACAGATGTTATAGCTACGGCACAATCTATACTTGATAAAAGAGATTTACCCTTGATTTTTCTGACTACCGAAGGTTCGGAACACGAGATAAGAAAGAGTGAAAATATTGTTACCTACGGGTTTATAGATAAGGGTTCGAAAGCATATCTTGTTATAGCCACTATAAAGACTGCATTAAGAATATATGAAATACAGCGAAAACTATGGACACATGTCAATCGTAACGCGGCACTCATCCGGGTAATCCCCGACCTGCTTTTTGTCATTGACCGGAATGGGTTTTACCGTGAGATTTATGCCTCTGACGATGACTTGCTTGCTCTACCACCGGAAGAGCTCATCGGGAAGTCACTCTCCGCTGTTTTTTCCCAGGATGCTGTTAATAGTTTTCTGGAATCATTCCGGGTATGCCTGGAGACAGGAAAACTTCAGGCCTTAGAATACGAGTTAACTGTCAATAAGGAGCGCAGGTTCTTCAGGGCGAGAATAACAAGATTCAATGAGGATAGTGTTTTATCTGTTGTTCAGGATATAACAGAGAGCAAAAAGGCAAAGAATAAGATCGAAAGTTTGAACTCGCTGCTTCTGTCCATTCGTAATGTTAATCAGCTAATTGTTCAGGAAGATGATCTTTTGGCTGTAATGAGAGGAGCGAGTGAGATTCTCGTTGAGACCTGGCAATATCTGAATATCGAGATCTCGCTCATTGATGAGAGGACAGGAAAGATATCTCCGGTAACCAGTGCCGGAAAGTTAGGACACGGAGACTGGTTTGTTATTCCTGAAGTAGATGGAAATGCTCCCACGTGTATTAACGATGCCGTAAAAGAAAGAAGGACAATAGAATTAGAAGATTATCAAACATACTGTAAGGACTGTCCCTATTTTAGCATAGCTTTTCCGCATAAAAAAATAGTCATCCCTATGCTTGAAAATGATCAACTAATAGGCCTAATGTGTGTCTCCACCACACCCGAACAAGTCTTCTTTGCCGAAGAGATAGAACTGCTGGAAGAGGTTGCAGCCGATCTGGTATATGCCGGAAAGAAGCTGAAAGCCGAACAGAAGATCAAAGAGAAGAATCGTCTGTTAACGATCCTGAATGATTATTCAATGGAATTATCCTCCGTTACCGTATCAAATAATATTTATTCTCTGATTTCGCATAAGCTAAAAGAGATAACTAATGCAAAGTTTGTTTCGATATCGATCTATGAGGAAAAGACTTCGAGTTTGATTGTAAAGTTTACCACGATATCTGAAGAGAGTAATAAGAAATTGTCCGGAATAATTGGCAGAAAACTGGAAGAACTTCGTATGAAAGTAACACCAGAGATGTACCGCCGGATAACTCAGGAAGTTGTTGGTGACGCAGGCTCTCTTGAGGAGACGACTTTTGGGTCTATCCCAAAAGTAGTTAGCAATATGATTCAAAAGGTTTTCGGTGTCGAGTGGTTTACCGGAATTGCGCTCATGCATAAAGAGAGTCTGGTGGGCACAGTAGTCATCATTGGAGATAAAGAAACAAAAAGACCGGACAACGAAGATCTAAAGGCTTTTGCCGGAGTTACAGCAAATGCTCTGCAGAGATGGAAAGCCGAAAAATCTCTTCTGGAGAGTCACAGTAAATGGCAATTTGCCCTGGAAGGGACTGGTGATGGTATCTGGGACTGGGACATCGAGAATGGAAAGGTTAACTATTCCGCTAATTTGAAGAAAATGCTCGGATATGAAGACAATGATCTGGAGAGTACAATGCAGCAAAAGGAAAAACTCATCCACTCCGAGGATCTGTCTCACTACCGGAAGAAACTTCAGAGTCATCTGAAAGATAAAACAGCATTTTTTTCCGACGAATGCCGGATGCTATGCCGGGACGGCAGCTACAAATGGGTTTTAGACCGGGGAAAAGTAATCAGGAGATCAGCAGGGAAAAGCCCCTTGAGAATGATCGGAGTTCAGACCGATCTCTCTTATCTAAAGGAGACTGAGCAGGAACTGCGGGAGAGTGAATACCGTTATACTACGATCGTAAATAATGCTTATGACGGGATAATTCTGCAGAATGCCCAGGGGGAGATATTAACCTGGAATAAAGCAGCTGCCAGAATACTCGGTATTTCGGAAAAAAGAGTAGTCGGGCATACTTCACTCAACCGGGAATGGGATACTATCAGAGAAGATGGTTCTGCTTATCCCAAAGAAGAGCATCCCTCCATGATAACCCTCAAAACCGGCAAGCCGTGCAGGAATGTCATAATGGGATTCAAGAAAAGATCGGGCAAGGTTACCTGGATCAATATCAATACCAGTCCTTTATTCAAAAGCGAGGATCCCCAACCTTATGCAGTAATTATCTCTCTCTCAGACATTACGGAAATAAAAAAGGCAGATAAATCTTTGAAGGAGAGTGAGTTAAGATACCGCTTGATCTTTGAAAATTCTAAAGATGCCATGATGACTCTGGAACCACCCACCTGGAGATTTACCTCCGGAAATTCAGCGATCTTCGACATGTTCAAGGCAAAGGATTTAGCTGAGTTTACAGCCTGTGAACCATGGAAACTCTCTCCTGAAAAACAACCTGACGGAACGTTATCAGAAGAAAAAGCAAAGAGAATGATCGAGATAGCAATGCGAAAAGGTTCCAGCTTTTTCGAGTGGACTCATAGAAGACTGACCGGAGAAGAGTTCTCTGCTACTGTCTTGCTGACCAGAATTGAAATGAGCGGGTCGAGATTTCTTCATGCAACTGTCCGTGATATCTCCGAACGGAAAAGAGATGAAACGATAAGAATTATCCAGGCTAATATTGCCCATGCTGTTTCTGTTGCTGAATCACTTTACGAGTTGTATGAGATAGTCCGGGAGGAATTGAGTACTTTACTTGATACCAGGAACTGTTTTATTGCTTTCTACGATGAAACAACCGGTATGTTTTCCACTCCTTTCGAGAAAGACGTTAAAGACTCAATAAAATCCTGGGCTGCCGACGGTTCTTTAACAGGATATGTGCTCAAAAGGAAGAGAGCTATCCTGCTTAGCAAAGAAAGGATCGAGAAAATGGCAGAAGCCGGCAGGGTCAGGAAGATTGGAACAACGGCAGAAAGCTGGTTAGGGGTACCAATCAAGATCGACGGTAAATATAAGGCTGTTTTCGTTGTGCAAAATTATAAGAACAAGAATGCTTACGACAAAAACAGTGTAGAGTTGTTAAGACTTATTGCCGAGCAGTTGAGTATCTATATTGACCATAAGAAGGCAGAAGACAAGCTGGCAGAAGAGAGAAAACAGCTGCTGTCGATATTTGACAGTATCGATGAAGCGATCTATATTTCTGATCCTGAGACCTATGAGATATTGTTTGTTAATAAGACCCTAAAATCGGTTTTCGGAAAGGACCTGATCGGTGGGATTTGCTACCGGGAACTACAAAACCGCGAAACTCCCTGTGAATTTTGCACGAATGACAAAATACTGAAAAATAAGGGTTCATCCTATAATTGGGAACACAATAATCTCCATCTGCAAAGAGATTTTCTGATAACCGACAAGATTATCAAATGGACTGACGGGCGTGATGTCCGTTTTGAGATAGCCAGAGATTTTACAGAATCCAAAAAAGCTCAGGAAAGAGTTAAGGATTTAAACTCATTACTAATGGCAATCCGGAATGTCAATCAGTTGATAGTTCAGGAAGATGATCTGTTCAAGGTGATGCAGAATTCCTGTGAAATATTGCTGGAGACCAGACAGTATCTGAATATCGAGATCTCCTTATTAGATGAGAGTGAGGAGTTTATCAGACCTTATGCCACTTCCGGTGAACATGAAAAATCTGACTGGCAGATTTCTCTCACCGGAGAAGGTTCTGTGCTAAAGTGTATCAAAGAAACGGTATTGACAGGAAAATCAGTTGTTGTCTCTGATCCGGATAACTATTGCCGGACATGTCCCGAGATAAATGATGATTCTCTGCATGAAACAGTAGTAATTCCGATAAGCCAGAATGAACGGCCTGTCGGGCTAATGCGCACCTGTATGATACAGGGACATAAGATCACTCAGGATGAGATCGATCTGCTGGAGGAAGTAGCCGGTGATCTGGGTTTTGCCCGGGCAAAGATTTTAGCCGAGAAGAGTCTGCAAAGCAGTGAGGAACTATTCCGGAATCTCTATGAAAACGCTACTATCGGGATTTACCGGACAACCCCTGAGGGGGAGATCCTTTTAGCCAATCAGTCTTTGATCACGATGCTCGGTTTTGAGTCGTTCGAAGAGCTGAAGAATCGTAATCTGGAAAAAGATTATTTCGAAGCGAGGTACAGCAGAAAGAGTTTCAGAGAACGGCTTGACCGCGAAGGTTTTGTCAAAGGGTTGGAAACATCCTGGAGACTGATGAACGGCAAGATTATCACAGTCCTGGAAAGTGCCAGAGTTATCCGTGATAACTCAGGAAATCCTCTTTATTATGAGGGTACTGTGGAAGATATTACTGATAACAAACGGGATGCTGTCATCAAAGAAGTTCAGTATAATATAGCCCATGCCGTTGCTTCAGCGAAAGATATCAGTGAACTGTATGAGATAGTAAGAGACGAACTCGCCAAATTGATCGATACTACCAATTTTTATATAGCCCAGTATAATGTAGCTGCCGATGAGTTTTCTTCCCCATACTTCATCGATGAAAGAGATAATATTGCAGTCTGGGATGCGAAGAAATCTTTAACCGGCTATGTTTTGAAGCAGAAGAAAGCTGTTTTAGTGAATAAAGAAGAACTATTGAAGCTTTATGAAATGAGAGAGGTAGATCTAATCGGGGAAGTGGCTGCAAACTGGTTAGGTGTACCTGTCAGGATTACCGGAAATGTCTGGGGTGTTATTGTAGTTCAGAGCTATGAAGAAAAGGATATCTATGATGACCACAGCATCAGAATCCTGGAACTGATAGCCAATCAGTTGAGTATTTATATAGAGCGGAAGCTTGGAGAAGAGAGCCTTCAGGAAAGTGAACGGAAGCAGGCTGCACTTTTGGCTAATTTACCCGGTATGTCCTATCGTTGTAAGAACGACAGAGATTGGACAATGGAATTTGTTAGTGATGGTTGTCTGGATCTGACGGGTTATAGACAGGAGGAACTGCTGCTTAATGAGAAATTGTCCTTCAATGAGTTGATTTTTCCCGAGTATAGGGAAATGCTTTGGGAGAAATGGCAGGAAATTTTAGCTCGAAAGGAAGATTTTGCCGGCGAGTACAAAATCCTAACCAAAGATGGTCAGGAGAAGTGGGTATGGGAACAAGGAAGCGGCGTCTATACGGAAGAGGGTGAAGTGATAGCTTTGGAGGGGTTTATTACCGATATTACAGAGCGAAAACAAGCAGAAGAGGATAGAGAGGTATTAGAGGCTAAGCTCATTCAGGCTCAGAAGATGGATGCAATAGGCAGACTTGCCGGTGGCGTTGCTCACGATTATAATAACATGCTCGGTGTTATTCTTGGTCACACGGAAATGATCCTGGCGGATATGGATCCCCATGATCCCAATTATCCTAATCTGAAAGAGATAAAAAAGGCGACGGAGAGATCAGCTGATCTGACTAAACAGCTTCTGGCTTTTGCCCGTAAACAGACAATATTCCCTAAAAAACTTAATCTGAACAGCAGTATTGATGATATGCTCAGAATGTTGCAGAGACTGATAGGGGAGAACATAGAGTTATCCTGGAAACCGGCAGCAGACCTCTGGTCGATAAAGATCGATCCTACGCAGCTGAACCAGATATTGACCAATCTCTGTATAAATTCCAGAGACGCTATTGAAGGGATTGGAAAGATAACGATCTTTACTGAGAATGTCACCTTTGATCAAGAATTCTGTGCTGATCATCCCGGTTATAAATGCGGTGAGTTTGTTTTGCTCTCCGTGCAGGATAATGGTCACGGGATGGATCAGGAAACTCTTAAGAACATCTTCGAACCCTTCTACACAACCAAGAAAGTCGGTGAAGGATCGGGGCTCGGGCTCTCCACGATTTACGGTATCGTTCAGCAGAACGAAGGTTTTGTTAATGTATATAGTGAACTTAATGAAGGGACTATTTTCAAGATCTATCTTCCCCGTGTCGTGAGTGATGTTACAACTGTTCAAGCGGAGGTAATTCCGGAGAAAGCAGTCCGCTGTGGAAACGAAACAATTCTGTTAGTAGAAGACGAAATGTCTATCTTATCGATGCTCAAATCGATGCTTGAAAATTCCGGCTACACTGTCCTGGCGGCAAATTCACCTGAAGAAGCTTTCGGATTGGCAGGTGAGAACAAAGATAAGATCAATATGCTGATAACAGATATGATCATGCCCCAAATGAACGGTTATGATCTGGCTCTGAAATTAAAAACCGAGATTTCCGGTTTAAAAGTTCTCTTTATGTCCGGATACATCGATTATGTTCTTAAAAACGAAAACTCCCTTGATTTCAAGGTTAATTATATTCAAAAGCCATTTTCGTTCAAAGAATTTCTTGCTATGGTTAGAAATCTTCTGGACAGTTAAAAGACTAGCCCTCCTGCAACTTTACCTGTGATGGGAATTAGATGAAAATAGTTGCTTTCTGGCAACCAATAAGGGGCAATTATCATTTCGTCATTCGGTATCCAATAAAGACCTAATAAGTGAGAAAAAAAAGCAAATGCATAGTAACAATAGAGTGTTAGCTCTCTTTTCCGGCGGGCTTGACAGTGTGTTGAGCATTTTGTGGATGAAAAAGCTCGGTTACGAAGTTTTACCGGTCTTTTTTGAGAGCTTTTTTTTTGGTGCGGAGAACGCTGAAGAAGCAGCTAAAGCTGCCGGTTTGGAGCTAAAGGTTATCGATATCGGAGAAGAATTACTGGAAGTTCTAAAAAAACCGCGTTACGGCTTCGGAAAGAATATGAATCCCTGTATTGACTGTCACTCTCTGATGTTTAAAACCGCGGGGGAACTTCTGGAGAGTGAGGGGAGAGATTTCCTGATTTCGGGGGAGGTCTTAGGACAACGTCCGATGTCACAGAGACTTGATGCTATGAATGCCGTAGCGAAAATGAGCGGATTTCGCGATCTTATTGTCAGACCCCTGTCACAGAGATTACTCGCTGATACATTGCCCATAAAAAAGGGTTGGGTAAAAAAAGAAGAGATGCTCGATATTCAGGGGAGAAGCCGGCAGAGGCAAATAGAACTGGCAAAGGATTTTGGACTGAAGGAGTATAGCACACCTGGCGGAGGTTGTCTGCTAACGGATAAGGGGTATTCCGAGCGGCTAAAAGATCTTTTCTCATATAACATGCTGGAAGGGAGATTTATCAAATTTCTCCGCTACGGCAGGCATTTTCGGCTGAGTCCGGAAGTCAAATTGATAATCGGTAGAAATGAGCAGGAACTGGAAAAAATATTCCGTCTTGTTGAGGATGAGACGGTTATAAAGGCAGCAGACTGTTTGGGACCGGTAGGTGTTATTAACAAAAGCAGAGAGATGAATCCCGGCGAGTTGCATAGGGCTGCTGAATTGGTTTTAAGTTACACTAATAAAGCTAAGGAAGAGGATACCATTGCTTACGGCTTGAACAACGACCTTCAGGGTAAGGTCAAGGTTCATAAACTATCACGTAGCAAGATCGATGACCTGCTGATAAAATCTAATACTTAAAAAGAGTGAGGTAGATAATGAAATTTGAACAATTTGTCCTGCTCAAAGATTTCGAAACAAATACCTATCTGTTATGGGATGAAAAGAGCCTCGAAGCCATGCTGTTAGATCCGGGAGCTCCGGGAGAGCAAGTAGTGAAGTCCATAACCGATAAGAAATTGACTTTGAAGTATATTGTCAATACTCATGGACATGGTGATCATATCGGAGGAAACCGCTATTTCAAAGGGAAATATCCTGAAGCAAAATTATGTATTCATCAAGATGATGAACCGATGCTTTACAAAGCAGATCTGAATCTGAGCCTGTATTATGAGAAAACTACAGTATCTCCTCCGGCTGAGGTTATACTGGAAGATGGGATGTCACTTTTTCTGGGGAAAGAGGAGGTGAAGGTCATTCATACTCCTGGGCATACAAAAGGAGGAGTCTGCCTGTTGACGGGTACTTTGCTCTTCAGTGGAGATACCCTCTTTGCCGAAAACGTAGGGAGAACTGATCTGCCGGGAGGCAGTTTCTCTGATCTGGCAGCTTCGATAAAGAATAAGCTTTTCAGCTTAGAGGGGATGGTTCTGGTGCTTCCGGGTCATGGTGAGCAAACTACGATCGGAGAAGAAAAGGAATATAACCCTTATGTGGGTGAAGCCTAAAGAGTTTGAAGCTTTAATTACGCAGCAATAATAGAAAAAGAGCGGTTACGGAGGGTGGTAACCGCTCTTGTATTTTGTGGGGATCAGTTCGTTTTTACTTCAACAGCAGTATCTTATGATTAACCTTCAGGTTTTCAGCTGTGAAACGAATAAAATATACTCCGGAAGGAACGTTTCCGGAATTATCATCTACTCCGTCCCAGACAAATTCTGAGTTTGCAGAGGGAGAACTCTCGATAAGCGTTCTGACTAACTGCCCTTTGGTATTGTAAATCTTCAGGCTGATGGGACTGTTTGGCGAGTAGTTGATTTTATCCAATGAGATAGTTATGCTGGGATTAAAGGGATTGGGATAAGCTGTTATTCTATCGGAGCGAGAGGGTACCGGTATCAGTATATCCTGATCAGTACTTACCCAATACCCGGAACCGGAACCGCCATAAGCTCCCATATCATTTCTTACCGTTCCTTTGGCGGGAAAGAGAGCATATCCGGGATTATCCGGATCTTCCGGATCATTATAGGCAACTCCCGGATTACCTGTATCCACAGAGGGTGAACTATCCTCTAAGTACCAGATTGCCGACAAACCGTCAAAGTTAACACCCGACCCGTCAGAAGGCTGAATGAATAAAGGATCTTCATCAATATTATCTGTTCCTGAAGATCCGCCGCTGATATTGCTGTATTCAATTAGAGTAACGGAATTGGGGAAACTGGAAAGAGCAGGTTCTGCTCCTCTGATGATGGAGTTACGTATCTGTAAGAAGGAGTTATGGTTGAAGATGTGGAAAGCGTTAGTTCCCAGGTTTACATTATGGGTAATGGTATTGTTGATAAAATTAACAGCAGCACCTGATTTTACGCCAAAAGCCGAGGAAAATTGCCCGGAGTTGTTGACGAAGAGATTGTTCTTAACATCAAAGCTTGAAGCATTGATCTCCAGAGCTGCAATTCCGTTTGTGCTCTGATTGTTGGCAAAGATGTTGTTTTGGAGAGTAATATTATCGGTAGTGCTTATCTTCAAAGCTCCGGGATCATTGCCCCCGGAATTTTGGTAGAAGGTGTTTCCTATTATATTGACCCGGGAACCTGTTACGATTAGAGCAGCTTGATTTGCTTTAGAGATATGGCAATTCTTCAGCGTGTTCTCAATCTGGCTGTCTATTATTCTCATCCCCAGCCACCAGGTATCTGAAGTAAAGACAATCGGTTCCTGCTCTTCAGCGTTAGCATAAAGATACCCTTCAATCGTAATAGAACTCTGACTGGTACGAATTTCAACCCCCGGTTCGATGATCAGGAAAGAGTCTTCGGGAACGATAACGTCACCGGAGATAAGATAGGGACTATGAGCTGAATGCCAAGTACCGCCTATGTTTCCGGAGATGCCTTCCGGGGCTGTCACAACTATGTAGTTTTCCGAAACCAACTCTTCCGTATCAGTTCCGTCAGAGACACGGAGAGTAATGTCATAAGTTCCGGGTTCAGTATAGGTAAAAGCCGGATTTTGCTCCGTACTGTCGATATTTCCGTCTCCGTTAAGATCCCATTCCCAGGAAACAATATTCTGAGAGGGCATGGAATGGTCATAAAACTGAACAGACAGACTGGGTGGTCCCTGATGGACATTGCTCGAAAACATAGGCATAAGCCCGGCAAATGAGGCTTTGGCAGCCTGATGGATAGGGGCATTACCGGTCACGAGACTCTGGACAATAACCACTGCGGAAACATTGTATATATCCCAGGAAGTATCAAGATTGAATGTATGCGAGAAGGTTTCGGATTGTCCGGTTGAGGTCAGATTGAAATTCTGCTGGCTATACGCCTTGACAGAGGCAAAATAGTCAGGATCCATTACTCCGGTCAGGTCGTAAGTCAGAATGAATAATATCCGGTTGTTGGTTGTCGAAATATTGCCGGTCATAATAGTCTCAGCATTGACGAGTAACTGATTCTGGTCATTAATGGTAAGGTCGAGATTTATCTCGAGGGGGCTGTTCAGTCCCACTAATTGATTGTAGGCATTCACGTAGTTATTATAGGCATTGGTAGCACCTATAATAGTATTCGTTCCTCCCCATTGAGCATGAGGCACATATTGTCCGTTATAAAGTCCGAATCTTGTCGAGAAACTGGGGCTGGTGTGAGCACCGTTAGCTTGCCAAATAAGGGGAATGAAATAGGGGAAGTTATCAGGGTCATTAAAAAGTTGAGCCAACGCAGACCGCGCTGGGGGGCAACTCGGGCACGTAGTTGACGTGAACATTTCTCCCACGACAAACATCTGTGTGCCCAGCAACAGAGGTGTCAGCAGGAGAAGAAAGCTTAGAAAAAAGAGAAGCTTCTTCATCATTACTCCTTTTGATTTAATTAACGATTAACATCTTTCTTATTACCGTTTGCTTAGTATTGGTTAGTTTGTAAAAATATACGCCGCTGACAACTTTTCTATTTCTTTCATTTTTCCCATCCCATATAACCTTACCTATATTATCGGCTGAAAGCTCCAAACCTGTCAAGGTTTTAATCAACTGTCCTTTGACATTGTGAATAGTAATGACAGCATCGTTAGCGAGTTGACCGTCTGGTACAGAGAAGGGGATAACGACATAATTACCTGTTGTCCGGTCGGTTCCTGTCTTATTGAGGAAAAAGGGATTGGGATAACTCGGAAGGAGTTTTAGGGAAGTATCAGTTAGCGGGAGTGTGTCGTCATCAGTGTTTGTAGTAGAAAACCAGGCTATAGAATTCAAAAGCATATCGGAACGGTCATTGTAGTTGTCAATTGCTTCGAAACCGAAAGCTAAATAGATAATCTTGGCATTTCTGCCGTAGTGTAGAGAACGAATACCGGCAACTGAGTCGTCTCCGTTATGATAGTGAAGAATGGGAAAGGAACTATCTCTGAGAGGGGCGATGACTTCCGGTGAATATTGATTATCAGCACCGTCACCCTCGGCGATCGCAAAGTTCAAGCCATCTGTGATTAGATCATCTTCCACTCCACTGACAGACCGGCTGTCAGTATCTGCGGTAATTAAGTCGGACTGGAGGTAGTCATGATAAAAAGAGGGATCAGAATAGAGTGGATTAGAAATCAGGTCTTTTCCGATATTCTGTCCGGAGAGGAATAGGTTGTATCCGTTATCGAGAAACGAACGTAAGAATGATGTTTCTGTGAGGGTCAGGGCAGGTTCCCGTTCTCCTGTAATCCAGATCAGGGTATCGAAATAAGGGGTTATTGAATCCGAAATATCAGCATAGACCGTGTTCCAAACCCCGTAGGAATATTGGCTCTCTTCTAATACAGCAGTGGAATAGTCTTCGTAATTCGACCACCCGTCACTGTCAATAATGAGCAGGTCAACATCATTTGTTAGATAGCGGAAGGGGATGTTATAATCATCAGGGAAAAGAGAGGATTGAACTGTAAAATGATAGTCCATCATTCCGGCTTCGTCGGGGATGACATTAGCATGAAAACTTCTGACTTCACCTGATTCAAGGGGGAAATCATAAGGTCCAATATAACACAGACCATCTTCGTCACAAAAAGAGGTAAGCCAGCCAGCGGGAGCATTATCGATCATAATATTGATTGTCAGATCAATAGAGTCTCCAGGATTGAATAAAGAAAAGTACTCAACTTCAAATAATCCCGTTGCAGGTCCGATATCCATTCTCTTGTTCGGTACGACTGCTCTCAGGTTATATGCAGGAGAGGGGTAAGTCGAAGCAGCCTGAACAATATCTCCCTCTGAATCAACGACATAGACTAAGGCAGAGAGATTGTTTTCATCCCAGGAAGGTTCAGTAGAAAAGGAGGTATTCAGGGTAATGGTATTATTCTGACCGGAGAGCGAAAAAATCTCTTGTTCTATCGTCCTTGCTAAATTTGTCAGTTCATTTGAGACGTTATCTTCTATCAGAATAAAGCGGGTAGTGGCATTTTGAAACTCTTCTGTGTCCGATAACATAGTGATCATGATCTCAATGTTTCCTGAGGCAGTGTCAAAATTCAAAATCTCTATCTGCAAGGGCGAAGGTGAATAATAATCCTTCTCCACGAGTGCCTGGTAGGGGAGACCATTGCTGAGCGGAAAATTTACCCCGGTTATTCTTGCCTTGCCGTTAACTATAAAGGAAGGGAATTCGCTGACCGAATATTCCTGGACAAGATTTTCGATTTCCGGTGCTGAGTACTGACCACTGTTCTGAGAGGTATAATAACGAACAGGAATAACATCTCCGGAGGAATACCTGTTCTGTAATTCATCAATACCGCTATAGGCTTCGGCAGCATCAGGGCTCCAACTGGCAGTAATCAATTCTGCTACAATCAGTCTCGGCTGGTAAGGGAGTTCCCCAAAGAGAAGGGTGAGTGATATACTAAAAAGCAGGATGATCAATAAGAAAACTTTCATTCCAACCTCCTTCGGTTTTGTTCTCTAAAAAATTATAGCGCTATGGCTTGCAGCCATTTTCTTTCACTAAGATCGCTGAACTGTGGCATTTGTTCCTTCGGCAGCTTTGTCAGTAAATACCGTTTCCAGTGATCAGAATCTCGTTATCAGGTCTAACCGTAATCCTTGAAACGGGGTAGTATAATAGCATACTCCGCTTCGGCAAACTTTGCCTCCTCTCTCTTCTCCGACAAATAACTTCAGTTCGGTATGTGAAAAAAGGTCTGCTGTCGCTTCCAGTCCAAACCAGTTTCGGTTGTCTGCCGGGTTACTTAGTTCATTGAATTCCAACTCTGATATCAAAGAGAGTGACAAGTTCCTGAAAAAGATATCGAATTGCAGGAGCGGCTTGTAAATTTCCCTCTCTGAATCCTGCCTGGTCTCTTCCCGATATCCGAATTCAGTGCGAAGATGTACCGGTAAAGTGAAAAGAGCAAAATCGAAAAGCAGTGCCGGAGTAATCTCCTTGTACCAGAGTTCCCAATCTTTGTCTATTGTCTCGAACTGAGCATATTCCAAACCTAAGATGAAACTATCAAAATCTTTTCTCCCTTCGATAAAGAGATCACTCTGCCTGATAGAAAAACTGCTGTTCCAGGCTTCGGAATAGATAACTGAAATCTCGGTAGTGAAGTCGGGAATATATCTGAGTTGCCCGAGTAATCCTTCTTCATCGGCTCCAGGCTGAATCCTCTCGGAGAGAGGTTCTTCACTGGCATTCAGAGTGGGGAGGTCATTCATTCGATCATCGAAACGGTCATATCTCTTATAACCCGAAGAGATGGTGAAATTTCCAAGATAAGTGTTTGCCATACCGTAAAGAGCTTGTCCCCGGAATTCGCCGGCTATATTCCTGTAGGTCTTTGTCTCGGCATATTCAGCATAAAAATCGTAGAGATCGGTAAGCAGCTCGATCCTGCTTCCGGCGGTAATTCTGGTGCTGTACTTACTATCGATTCGTTGAACCTCTTGCCTGGTGAAACTGAAACCTAACTGGTTAAACCAGAGAAAGGGGAGTGAATAATCCAACCCCCCGATGATATCCTTGCGGTTAACATTATTCTCACTGGGAAGAGTGGCATATAGTGCCTTTAAATTATGATCTCCTGAACTTAAGCGTAAGTTCAGGCCGGTTAAGCGGGTATCGTGATCATAAGCCTTATCTCTGAAAGCTCTCATTATAATACCGTTACCGAAGAATTCGGAAAAAGAGCCGGCACGTACTCTGGAAGCAGGTAAACTGATTTGGATATATCTTTCATCCCAGCGGTAATCAAGGTCACTATGATGTAATACTTCGATAGCCTGAAACTGATCATATTTCGGTAATTCGGCGATAAATGACATACCGGCTTCGATATTTTTATAGTTCAATCTTAGGGTAGTTTCGTTGTAGAAGTAATTGGAAAGGGAATCTTCTGCTGCTTTATAAATGAACTGAGCTTCATTGATCCCCGACAGGCTGAAGTCTCCGTAACAGAGGCTGAGAGAGAAGAATACCAGTAAGAAGAATGATAAGAATACACTTTTATTCATCTTTCTTTGTTTAACTCCTCTTGCTCTTGGTGAGGTATAGATTCCTGTTGTTCAGACAGGATAGACAATTGCCTGGTGATTTCAGCTTTGAGTTTTTCTTCGTCTCCGCGGGTGTAACCTGTATGTTCGTACAATATTTCCCCGGAGGGGCTGATAAGAAAAGTATGGGGAACGGTTGTAACCTGAAACTGCTTCATGATCTCCTGGTTGGTATCAAAGAGAGTGACAAAAGTATATCTTTGTGAACGGATAAGGCTTTTGGCTCTGTTGACGGAACGGGGATTATCTATACTGATCGCTAAAAGAGTTACTTCATCATTCTCGGAATGAATCTTCTCCAGTTCCGGTAAAAGTCTCAGGCAGGGAGCACACCAGCTTGCCCAGAAATCAATGATGATCAGATCAGAACCGAGATAATCGGTAACATTGATCTCCTGATTATTGATATCAGGCAGGGTAAAACTCTGAATAGCCTCCCCCTGAAGCAGAGTTATGCTTAGCAAAAGACTGATTGTAAGCAAGATTAAATGACGCATTATTAACCTCCTGTTCAATGCAGGTCAAAATATTAGTGCCGGCTACCCGGTATCTCTATTTCATATTCATATACATTATGAACGAAACAGGTATCCTCATCATAGTTATCCTCAACCGTCTGGATCCAGACGACCAGACGAGAATCATTAAAACTGAAGTCCGGAATCGATAACTCTGCGTTAAGGATACTGTTTAGATCATCGGCAGAGAGTGAAACACTACCTTTGGCTATAACTACATTTCGGCAAGGTTCTCCAGCTGCATTATTGACGTCTGTCTCCTTATCAATCAAGGCATAACGCAACTGCAGATCCGGCTGGTCTGTGATCATCGTTTCAGCGGTCAGAGCAAAAGAAAGGACTTCTTGGTTTATGGTGTAATCAAATCCCGTTAGGAGATAATCTGCCTCCAGAGCAAAATACTGAGAGATAGCAAAATTGTAAGCAGGATAACTTTCTGTGGGATGACCGCCCGAGATCTTAAGCTGTCCCTGAACGATTCCTATTGGTAAGGAAAGAGGCAGTTCATAGTATTCGAGAATGTCGTTGTGACCAAAAGCAAGCTGGTCGGAAATATGATATTCAATATAATAGAAAGCCTCTCCATAGAGTTGTTTCAAATCATTAAGAGCAGCTTCAACATAAGGACAATTAGGACACCAGGTTGCAGTAAACAGTTCTACTAAAACTTTTCTATCAAAGGTTTCAGTCCCATTTTGCCGGTTACCTATGAAAAGAAAGTTATGCTCTTCATCAAGGCAATATTCAGTGAAAGTTGTATCTATTCCGGCAGTAGTATCCCGGATGATCAGACTGAAGGTGAGTGAAATGCCCCCGCTGTCGGGGAGAACATGGAAAATCTGGAGCTCTTCCGTTACAAGCTCTGTTAAACCGTGGTAATAGTTTTCAACATCACTTTTTAAGCTCCCGTCATTGAGATAATCATCACTGTAATAAACCATTACCGGGGTCAGATCATTCCCGAGAAGAGCAGTCCGCAAGATTTCGGTAAATCCTTCCAGATGTTCGTCAAAAGCCTGAGATATGTCATTTCCGTTTGGATCAGCGGGCTGGAAAGAATTATCGAATCTGTTGCAGGAAAAAAGCAGCAATGCTATGAGAAATAGGCATAACTTAAAAATATTATTGCTAAACATCGATTTATTCATCTATTCGCTCCAATACATCAAAGACCATTCTTTTGGTTATTATTTCCGGCAGTAACACCGGCTCTTCAATGCCGGGCAGATAAAAGACATAGACTGGGACACCGACTCTGCCATAACTCTGTATCCAGGAGAATATGGTTTCATCATAACTGGTAAAATCTGCGATAAAGAGCTCTACTCCCTTTCTTTCAAACGCTGCCTGAACGTCATCAGCATAAAGCACTGTAATCTCATTCGTATAGCAGGTAGTACACCATTTCGCAGTAAAATCTATAAAGACGGGAATTCCTGCTTCCTGAAGTTCGTGAATTCTTTCGGGTGAAAAAGTCTGCCATCTTCCCTTGACCATACCAGATTCTGATTCCTGTTCGAAAGTCTGTTCCTGAAAACGGAGAGTGTTATTGCCTACCATAACGACCAGAAGAATGGCAATCAGCAGGGCGAGAATCTTTTTAAAGGTTGAAAACTCAGGTCGGAAATATCTTCCGATTATCCTGAAGGCTACCGCAAGAGAGAGGAGAAAGAAAACTACTGAGAATAATCCGCTTCCGCCCAATTGATAATAGAGAACCTGCAGCATTTTGATAGCCCAGAAGAGGAGTAAAAATCCCATAAGCTCTTTCAGGACATTCATCCACTCTCCCGGTTTGGGCAGTTTACTAACAAATCTCGGTTTAAAGGCAATGAGGATAAAGGGCAGAGCCATACCCAAGCCTATAAGCAGGAACATAGCGAGAATTATCACTGGTCTTTGAGCAAAGGCAAAAGCTAAGGCAGCACCAAGGATCGGGGCAGTACAGGGAGTACCGAGAAGAACAGCAAAAACTCCCATTAAAGAACGAGCCGGCCAATCCTCTTTTACTGGTCATTTTGGCAGTAACTTTAGCATCGGGAAGGGAAATGACGAAAACATCGAAGAGCGAAAGCGAGAAGACAAAGATGACAGAGGTAAGAACAAGAACAAAGATCGGGTTCTGGAACTGAAATCCCCAGCCGACATATTCTCCCGACGCTTTCAGAATGATAACAATTATGGCTAAAGAGAGAAAAGAAAAGAGAATCCCTAAGGAATAGGTGAGAGAATTGAGGGTAATCTTCTTTTTATCCGCTTGACTGTCCTTGATCAGAGTAAAGGCACGAAGAGAGAGGACAGGAAGGACACAAGGAGTAAGATTGAGTATTATTCCCCCTAACAAGGCAAAAAGAAGATAGAGCAGGATCGGTTCCTGAGTTGGAGAGGTTGAGGATGGCAGAACTTCCAGGGTCGTCTTCAATTCTTCCTCTTCCGGCATTATACAGGTGCCTGTGTTATCATAACAGAGCTGGTACCCTGCCGTTATAGCTAACTCGTAACTGCCGGGTTCGGCATCATGAGTGATGTTAAGCTCCCGGGTTAACACAACTTCTCCATAGAGATGAATGAAACCGTCAGCTTCTATCTTTCCCGTGGGATAGACTATCTCTTCGAGAGTAATTCCCGGTATTTCAGCAACCTCGAAGAAAAAATAGTCTTCCTGCAGGATCTGGTGCAAACCTTCCGGAAAGACATAGGTTACCTGGATTTTTCCTCTGCTGCCGGTCTCGATTACTTCCGGCTCTAATCTTACCGATACTTCAGCTTGTTGTGAAAAAAGAAAGCTGCAGGCGAATAAAAACACTATAATTATGCTGACTCTGTAGCGCAAACTCTTCATATTACTTAACTCCATCTAAAAAATTGTGTCTAAATATTTATTCAGTTTTTTGGTCAGCTTTAAAGAATTCTCCCGCATTCTTTTGCCAACTTAGTTTGTGAGCGTACTCTCTTGCCTGCTCGTATAGCTGCTTTCTCATTTGTTCATCCTTGGGGAGAAGATCGAAAATATCTCTACCCTGCTTTCTGAACAGCTTGTTTTCCAAATCTGTTCTTTCCTGGGCAGAGATATTGAGGAGAATCTGGTCGTCAGTGAGGTCAACTTCGGAAAAATCGATCCAATGATAAGGTTTTAGTGATGTTTCTCTGAAACAGGAATCAAGTAAAAAAGAACATCCGCATTGTCTGCTAAGAATAGCGGTACCTCCAAAGGGAACTGTTTCGATTTGAGCTATGCCGAAAGGTTCATAAATAGAAAAGCCAAGTTCGGCATCAGAGCCGTAACGTAAATCGGAAAATGTTGTTCCTTCCGGTATCCTCTTTCCGGTTACTTCCTGTGAAAAACCGTATTGATTGATGAAAACCCCTTTAATGGATATTGATTTAGCATTGAATAGTTTCAGGGAATTATAAACATCCCTTTCATAATCTATCAGATCGGGATAACCCTCAGTATGAAGGAGCGGCCAGCCGTATTCTTTCTCCATTCTCATAATATCATTCGGGTCTCTGCCACTGCTGATCAAACTCGATAAAAGAATATAGAACCCTTTCAAATTATGCTCTGAAAAGTAGTTATCCATCTCTTCCAAAAAACGGATATCCCGCCATAACCCTTTACTGATTACTAATCTTGTAACATGAGTAAAGATAACTTCCGGAGTGAAATTGAAGAGAGTTTCACAATAATCTGCTAATCTCTGACGCGATACAGTCTTCTTTTCGTAGTCCATACTGTTCGTAGGGACGCCGTTATAGACGACATGGATCCTTTCCGCTTTCACTTCAGGCTGTAAATATCTGTATTCTTGCTTTATCCAGTCCCCGACAGCAATAATATCATCGAAGTGGATGGCCAGTTTAATTAATTCATTACGGTAATTGTTTTTCTGAGAACCGAATCTCTCTTCCAGAGGAATTTGTCTTTCACTATCCCTGAGCATTAAGTTGTAAAAAGTGATGTCATGACCCGGAATTCTCTCTACCAAAGCACGAGCAGTGGAAACCTCATGAGCATAGAAATACGTCCGACAGCTCTTCTTTTCTGTTAACAACAGCTTCAAACAGCTTGGGACCCCCATATATTCATGAGAAAAAGCTGTGATAACGTCTTCAGAACCGGTCAAAGACTGCATAATATCAACGAACGGTACTGCCAGCCGCACGTATTGCTCACAATCCCAATCATTATAGGTGTCCGACTGAAACCGGAATTTCTCCCACAGCTGATACTTAAAAGTGTTAAGAGGCTCAATTCTTAGCCTCTTAATCCCAACTATGAGTAACTCAACTTCCGTACTTTGATCGGGATGGATCTCATCATAGATATCCTTTTTGCCGTAAACTATATCAATATGATATTGCTGGCACAAATCCCGTAAGTGCGGAAAATCTTCTTCGATACCGTCTAATGAAGAGAACAGGACTCGAGAGTCTTTGCCTAATCTTTCCGGATGTAAAGAACTCTGATCATCGAAAAGAGGTCCGTAAAAGATCGTTCGGGAGAAATTCTGCTGATAAGCTTCAGTGTTACATAAACCGCTCAGAACTGAACCGATACCCCCGATTTTTTTGGCAGCCTCATGACTGATATGTATTCCGATATTCATCTATTACAACCATGCTTTTTTTTAATGGATATTCTGTTGTCACTTAATATCCGGTCAAGAAAAATTATCGGGAGAAGATTTGCCGGGAATAAGCAAATTCATTAAAAGACTCTAAAGATCCGCAGATAGCCGAGAGAATAGTGTCTCATAATCATTATACCTGAACAGGACAACCGGAGAAAATTTTTCATTGACAATTATTGTATTATTTTGAGACAGTATATGATGATGAGTTGTAAGTTAGAAGACTCATGAGAAACAGATTTACGGGGGAGTTATGAAAATTAGTACAAGATTTTCTTTCTTTATTTTACTCTTGGTTTTATTGCTTGGAAGTTCTACTTTTTTATGGTCTCAATCACTTACTTTTGATATTACCGATCTTCAGGGAGTGCACCGTTGGGCTCCGATAAAAGGACCTCATATCTTTACTGTCTATACCCCGGCTCCCGTGATGGTTTTTGCCTGGTCAGGTTTTGACTGGTTAGATGGGGTTACAGAGTCGGTGTTTATCGAATCAGAAGGGGTTGATGATCTATTGGGAGTTGATCCGGTAGTTGAAATGTATGTTAGCGGCTTTGATCTGCACTCTCTGGAATTCGTCAATGTCGTAAATTTTGGGGGTGATCCCTTTACCCCGGGCGAGAGAGGGGATTTCCGTATTTATACAGGCGGCACAGCAACTATGCATTTGAACGGGGTCAAGATCGCCGAAGCTTCTAATTTTCAGGTAGATATCCTGGTCTCATATCCTGTTATCGGCGGAGGTCCCGGACAGCTTGCTCAAGCAGTCGGGGTAGCAGATATAAACATGGCAGAGACAGATCCTGATTGGGTAGTGAGATTTGATAACGGAAGCGGACAGTTTGAATTCGAATTTGAAAACTTTACTGCCGGGATCGGTCCTAATCACGATACAACCGTAACAATTTTAAGCAGGGATGTTCACACAACAGTTGATGATGCTATTTTAGTTGCCGACGATACGGTTGATTTTGATGCCTCAATAGGCGTAGTAGTAGATTTTGAATTCACTGATCCGATGGTCTATGATGAAGGGGCTGGTGAGGTAGAAGTTGTTAAAACGCTAACGGTAAATAAAATATATGGAGATGCAGGTGGAGTACTTCCTGCAGAAGTACTTTCCTTCAATAGCCAATTTTATTACCGTTTCGGAGCTGTTTTAGATGGTTTTCAATGTGATATTACTTTTGATCTTTCTGAAGTTCCTAATCTTCCCACTGATCTGGAAGATGTTGTGTTTATGAGAAGACCGAAACGAGCACCTCAGGATTATGTTTGGGAAGTTATACCTAATGAGATAGAAATTCTCTCAGTCACACCACCAAGACTGTTAGTAAAGGATGTTACCGGTTTTAGCGAGTGGGGAATCGGCTTCTTAACAGACGATTCATTACCGGTAGAATTGAGTTCTTTTACCAGCAGTGTTACGGCTAACGGTTTTGTAGAGCTGACCTGGATAACAGAAAGTGAAAGCAATATGCTCGGTTATCATATTCATCGGGCTGAAGATAACAATGTAGCCTTGGCAGAAAAGATTACCGGCGAGGTAATTAATGCCGAAAATTCATCGACCACGGTTTATTACAACTATACCGACAAAAATTTACCTACAGCCGGTACTTACTACTATTGGTTAGAGTTTGTGGAGTTAGACCTGACTTCCGGTTTCCACGGACCAATCTCTGCAGTAGTATCTTTTGATAATGATGATGATACTCCGGGAATAGTATATAGAACAGAGTTGATCGGTGCTTTCCCTAATCCTTTCAATCCTGAAACTTCGATCGAGTTCACTTTAGCTGATCCTTCCCATGTTACTTTGAGAATCTTTAACAGCAGGGGACAATTGGTTAAGGAGTTACTTGCCAATGATCAATTAGCTGCAGGTTTTTACTCGGAAGTTTGGGATGGAAGGGATAACTCAGGGGCTTCAGTAGGCTCAGGAGTATATTTCTACCGGATGAAGGTTGATAATAGTTACGATATGATTAAGAAGATGGTGCTTGTTAAGTAAGCATAGCTTTTATAGTTAACAAACAAGATTAAAACTAACCACCCCAGATAACCTCTGGAGTGGTTAGTTTCTTTTTGGCTACCAGGTGTCTGTCTCATTCTCAAAAAGAGTATTCTATCCCGAGATTTGCTCCCATACCGCTGACATTCTGTTTGTTTTCGATATGTCCGAAGGTCTTCAGAGCAATCGTACTTTTTAACTCATTGTGGCGATAGAATACTTTACTCAGAAAGTTGAGCTTAGGGCTAAGATCATATTTAAAACCAGTCCAAATCAGAGCATTCAAACCACTGTAATCTTCAAAGCTTTCAAATTCATCTTCTAATTCTATATTTAACGGGGTGACTTCTTCTCTTAGGAAGCTCATTCCTAACCCGGCTCCAATTATTGGAATAATTCTTGGTGTAAGAGAGAAGTTATGCTGCACATTAAAGGATATCGGAATGATATTCAGTTTCACATCGCTCAGTTCATTACTTGATTCGTATGGAGTTGCAGTCTGGATGAGTTTTCTGGTAAGAAGAGAGTTTTGCTGATGATAATCTATGCTTAGCTGTGCTTCTATTGCCGGAAAAATTTCATATCCCAGGGTTAATCCGGTTATCAGTCCGTTATCAAGGCCATCATCGGGGAGAATCATTCCTGTTCTCAGAGAAAGATTCACCGGGTTTGCTGACAAAGCTGTTATCAATGAGATCAAAACGAGCAAGATGAAGCATTTAGACATATTTACCTCCCGAAAATCTATTTCGGTATATATAACTGAAAACCAGGCATAATATTACATTCTAAATGTTGTTTTGTTTTTAAAATATATTGGCATGGAAGTTGCTTCATAACTGACAATGAAGCCTATATTATATACTACAGGAGAGAAAATGGGAAATAGTTTCATTAAACTGCTTGAGGATATCTGTAAGGAGAATACAGAAGTTAAATTCGATTTTCATTATGAAGAATGGGAGACAGATTTTCTTCGTTTTTTTCGAAGCGAGATTAACTACAATATCTCAAAAAAACTGATCACTCTTGATGCTTCTCTTTACAAAGGGAAGAAGCAATATGCATTTCAAATCGCCAATCCGACAGAAGAACAACTCCGGATAAATATTGAACAGGCACTTTCGGTTATAGACAGACTACCGGAAGACCCTGATTTCGTTGACCTGGAGGATAACAAAGAAGCAGCAGCGGAGATGGTTAAAGAGAATAATATTCTGAAAGTACCTTTAGAGAAAAAAATTGAGATATTGAGCAGGATCTCAGAAACGGTAGAACCTTATGGTTTTAAAATATTCGGAACGTTCATCTGTAATTATCAGATTGACTATATTGTTAACAGTAATGGTGTTAACAAGCGGATGACAAATTCTCCGATAATGCTGGAATTGAAGGCAATGTCCGATAAGAATGAAGTCACAGTGATTGAATCATTTGGAAGTGAGGATATTTCTGCTTTTAATCTTGCTGCCTTTATTGAGCAATTGGAAAAGAAGGTACAGATCGCGACTAAGGATGTTGTAGATGTTGAACCTGACAGCTACGAAGTTATTCTTGCTCCGAGATGCCTTGCTGAATTCTATGGTTATCTTGTCTGGGGTGGTTTGACTGCTTCAGTTTATGACCGGAAGAACAGTTATTTTGAAGATAAACTTGATAAGCAGGTGTTTCCGGAGATCATCAATCTGGCAGATGACCCCAATTACCCGGGAATAATAAACTTTGCCTATAATTCTGACGGACATATTTACCGGTGCTTGGAACTGATCAAGAATGGAGTTTTCAAAAATTTCCTCGTAGATAATTATTACAGCCACAAAACCGGTATGAAGAAGAACGGTGCTGAAGCCGAATGTCTTGTTATGCAACCCGGGGAGAGCAGCTTAGAAGAGATGATAAAGGGTGTAAGAAAAGGGCTTTATATCTCAAGCCTGCATTATATGAATTTTATAAACATGAAAGAGACCTCAGTGACCGGTTTGACCAGGGACGGAACTTTTCTGATTGAGAATGGAGAGTTTAAGAAAGTTGTGAATAATCTGAGATATACGGTCAGAATAGTCGATGTCATAAAGAGTATAACCGAGATAGAGAATAGAACATCCCTTGTTCCCATGTCAGATAATTACGGAGCCTTTGGGATCAACAGCTATGCGATGCCCCATGTCAAGGTATCGGCATTTAAGATAAGCTCATCAACAAAAACAATATAGGAAAAAGAGAATGAAGATATTAGTAAACGACATAATTAAGAAAATGGACATCCCTGATGTACAGTTTGCCGATGTACGGGTTACTTCTACAGATAGTCAGGCTATTGCCTTTGAAAAGGGTGTTTTAAAGCGAATAAGTTCCACGAAAGATTCTCTGGCCATTGGGATAAGAGTTCTTGTGGATGGCTGCTGGGGATTTGCCGGTACGAATGATCTCGATCCCTTAAATATTGAAAGAATGATAAAACGGGCAATGAAGAATGCCCGGGCAGGAAAGAGTTTCAAAAATGATAAGGTAGTTTTTCCTGCAGTGAAACCGACAGTAGCAAGTTATGTTTATCAACCTGTTGAGGATCCTTTCTTAATGAGCGATGAGGAGAAACTGGAATATTTGGGAAAGATCGCCGGGAAGCTTACCGGTAATGATAAAATAGTATATTCTTTTCTCTATTGCGTTTTTTACCGGCAGCATAAGATATACGCTAATACAGAGGGGACACTGACCGATATGACCGTATATGATACAATGCCTATGATGGAAGTCGTTTCTTCTGATGGAACACAGGTAATGAGCCGTAACTATCCCGGACACATGTCAGCCCAGAGAGGTGGTTTTGAAGTTATCCGTGAGTATGATTTTAATCATAACACGGATGTTATTATCAAGGAAGCAATTGATCTTTTGACTGCCCCGGAGATTAGTGAAGAGAGAGCAGATTTGATAATAGGAGGCGGACATCTTGCCTTACAGCTGCACGAGTCTGTTGGTCATGCCACAGAGGCAGACCGGATATTCGGGATGGAGGTTTCTTACGCAGGTAAAACCTTCATCAAACCTGAAATGCTCGGCTCTTTTCGTTACGGTTCGGAGATAGTAAATATCTACAGTGATAGTACCGATCCCAAGGGTATTGGCTTCCATCCCGTAGATGATGAAGGCATTCCCGGCAGAAGAGTAGATATCATCAAAGATGGAATCTTAGTTAATCAGCAGACTTCCCGGGAAGTTGCCCATCGGCTTGGTTTAGAACCGAGTTCGAACATGAAGGCCTCATTTGCCGAAGACTATCCTTTGGTCAGAATGACCAACTTCTGTTTAGCACCTGGGAAGGGGTCTTTAGAAGACCTGATCAAAGAGACCGAAAACGGTTATCTGGTTGATTTTACTAAAACCTGGTCAATCGATGACAATCGTAACAATTTTCAGTTTACTACTGAGATCGGCTGGAAGATAAAGAATGGCCGGATAACCGGGATTGTAAAAGAACCTACATATTACGGGATTACTCCCGAGTTCTGGAATTCTTGTGACCGGATCTGCGGACAGGAAGAATGGAGATATTTCGGAACATATCATTGTGGCAAGGGAGAACCGGGACAATCAATGCATCTTTCTCATGGAATAGCTCCAGCCCGTTTCAAGAACGTTGTGGTTAATGTTAAAGCATAGCAGAATGAAAGGGATTTCAATGCCGGCACTTATTTTTTGTTTGACAATTCGAGAATGAGTTATATATTATTCTCGAATACGCAGGGCAGGTAGATAGGGATGACCGATGTTATTTAGTCTTGATTCTCTGATATTATTGCCAGATAGAGAAATTATATGGTGTTTTTATCTTTTGCTGTGTTATTTTTTAGATAGTTTTGGGCTTTAGGAAGGGACTATCTCATTTTTTACTATAGTGGAGTATCCTGATGGATTATAGTGTTGGCAGTTGTAAAGTACTTATTATCGAAGATGGTAGGTTGTTTGCCGATTTTCTGAAGATGTTTTTGAAAAAAAAGGGTTATCAATCTCTAACTGCTGAGACTGGCAGAGAAGGGTTAAAAGAGTTTGACCGCTCTAATCCAGATTTAGTTCTTGTGGACATATCCCTTCCTGATATCAATGGTCTGGAAGTTATAAAGAGAATCAGGAAGAAAGCCGAGTTCATTCCAATTATAGTTGTCACCGGAACCTCAGACATCAATATAGCTATCGAAGCAGTCAGGTCAGGTGCCTGGGACTATATTTTAAAACCGGTAGATGATCTCAAGAAATTTGATAAGATAATTCAGAAAGCCCTTGATAAATCCTATTATCAGAAAAAGGAGCAATATTACCGGGAGAGGTTAAAGCGGCATTCATTGGCGGCGAAAGAGATGCAGGAGAGTTTGTTTCCGCAGGAGAGGGAAGAGTGGAATGGCTATGTTTTAGGAAGGCATATCATCCCTTCCATCGATACAAGTGGTGATTTTATCGATTATTTCCTGATAGATTCAGAACATTTCGGCTTTTATATCGCTGATGTTGCAGGGCATGGAGTAGCTGCTGCTTTTTTAACGATCATCCTCAAGGGATTCTTTAATCTGTACCGGGAAAAATATAATCAGATGCAGGATAATACGGTTCTCAACCCTTCCAAAATATTAGAGTTGCTAAATAAAGAGCTATTACAGGAAAACTACCGCAGGCATATTACCCTGTTTTATGGGGTGATCAATATGACAGAAAACCGGATTACTTTTTCCAATGCCGGGCTTTATCCTCTACCGATTATTTTCGATGGCGAGAAGAGTTGTTTTATTGAACAAAAGGGCTTACCACTTGGTTTTGTTCAGCAAACAGATTATGAATCGGTAACCCAGGAGCTTCCTTCGGTTTTTTCACTGCTCTTTTTCTCCGATGGGGTTCTTGAGATTTATCAGACCGAAGACCCTGAAGAGCAGAAATCACAACTATTGAGTTATATCGATAGTTTGCGGGATGATGAAAAAGCCATTCTCGATAAAATAAACCGCATCATAGTAAAGCATTACAGCAGAGAGATTCCCGATGATATTTCCTTCCTGCTGATAAGAAAACCGGAAGCCTAAAGTCACAGATGAGCTGAGACTTATGTCTGGACTAACAGTTTAGATTTAACTAATTTGAGCTTTGTTTACAGATAGATATAATATCAAGATTGAAGTAGTAATGAGCTCAGAAATGATTTGACAATAAAGGACTTCATACCTATAAATTTTCAATCAACCTTTCAAAGGTAGTATCTATGGCGAGATTGTTCAGCAAAGAGTATCATGAATTATCCAATACCTGGTATTTCAAGACCAAAATTTTTCCCTTCGAGAAAGGAGAACTAAGGTATCAGGCTGTGGAGGATGAAGAAGGAAATCTTTTAATCCGGTTTTTTGCTGCTGCTGAAAAGAAAAAATATCTGCCGGAAGACCTCATTATAGTTTATGATCCCAGGGAATTGAAGATTCTTGATCATAGCTGTTTGAATTGTTCAAAGGAAATTGGTTGTAATCATTACTTAACTGTGATTGACTATGCTTATAACTATATCTCAACTGAAATCCAAAAGGTTGAGGATACTGAGCCAATAATTGACTCTGCCCTGAAGGTGGACAGTTCTCTTTCAGTTTTTAGTAAAAAGCTACTGGAATATTCTGCCTACTGGCAATTGCTGATAATCAATGGTAAGATTCACATTGAAGGTATCTATAACAGGGATAATGACAAGATCCGGTTTTATTTTTCAGGTTATAAAGACATTGACCTGCGGTTAATTGCTATCAATAATCTTAACAGAAGTTTTCCGGTGAGAACCATGGAATTGGGCAAACGGAATCAGATTAAATCAGGACAATCCGAGTCAGGGGAGATCAGTCTGATCCCTGAGCAAACAGCAGCTTTTAAAGATAGCGAGCTGGGCCTGTTATCTCTATTACAGAAAATTAAGTGCTCATACAGTAAAAAGCATAAGTACTATACGATCTACAAGAAGGATTTTGTCAGTACTTTTCCGTACTTACAGGACTTGTCCTCAAAAGTGCTGATAAAAGAAACGGGGGAGAGGCTGATCTTCTCCGAAGATGATTATTCATTATCGCTTCAGGTTCAAAGAGAGAACGAAGAAAATTATAGGATAAAGGCAGCCTCAGGTAGTTTTATTTCAGCCTTTTATTCAGGGAATGAGAGTTTCATCTTTATCGAAAATGTAGTCAACAGATTGCAGTTACCATTTTCTGATCGAATTCTTAAGCAAATATTAGAAGAGGGCTATCTGTTTCCTGAGGAAGATTTGATTTTCTTTGCTTCCATAGCGGCAAAGCAGGCTGGAATGAGTAAATGCTATATCGACTTTGCTTCCGACATTGATCTTCCACCCCATTATACCTCTTCTCCCACCGTTATTCTCAAGGTAGCTAAAGGTCATAATAAAGAAGAACAAGGAATGATTAGGCTTTACGGTGGTCTGATCTATCAAAGTGATACGATTTCACCTCAGGTTTTGTCTGAAGCAGGCAGTGAAACAGATGTACCGACCAGGGGTAAGGAGATCCCTTTAAGTTCAATCTTTTTTTCGACAGAATTGGTTTGCTTTAAGAGTGCCGCAAAAGTGAAAGAATGGTTCTACATACCCTATGATAAGAGGGTAGAGGTGCTGAATTTCCTCAATATTCTCCCCTATCCGGATGAAGATCTGATGGCCGGTAAATCGGAGTATCTCTATAGTTCTGAAGAGAAAAAAGAGAGACTGAAAAAAGTCCTCTATGAGAATATCCCCGACGACTGGATATTGGAACTGGATGATTCCCTAAAAAAGGAATTCGTGTATCGTATTGAATTGAAACCGGAAGTAACTATTAAGCCTACCGATAAGATAGACTGGTTTGAATATGAGGTTATATATAAGTATCAGGATTTGACTTTTAGCCATGAAGAGCTCCGGAAGTTTTTTGCTGCTAAGGAGAAATATCTTAAATTAGAGGATAACAGACTGGTCTATTTTACCGGAAAGAATAAGTTTTCTCAATTGGATAAATACTTATCTCATACCAGAAAGCAGTTAAAGAACAGAGATCTTATCTCCAATTATAATCTTTCTTATCTTTATATACTCTCAGAGCTGAACGAAGATATGAAGATCAGGGGTGATACTTATCTGAGTAAGATGTACAAGGAGTTATTGCGAAGGCATCCTGAGGACACCACTCCAATACCGAGAGCATTAGTCAATATCATGAGGAGTTATCAGAAGGCAGGGTTCTATTGGTTAAAGATGTTACAAAAGTATAAACTGGGTGGATTACTGGCTGATGATATGGGATTAGGAAAAACCCTCCAGTCTCTGGCAATTCTCTCTGACTATTATGAAAACTCTCATCCTGTAAGGAAGATATCCTTAGTCATTTGCCCCAAGACGCTTCTTTATAACTGGTCTATGGAGATCGAGAAGTTTCATCCGAATCTGACCTATACTATATATGAGGGGAATCCTAAAGAACGCCTACCTCTGCTGGAAAACACTGAAAGTGATGTCATCATTGTTTCTTATTCGCTGATTCAAATGGATATAAATCATTTCATGCAGAGGAGTTATGCTTATGTCATTCTCGACGAGGCTCAACACATCAAAAATCCACTTACTCTTCGGAGTAAGGGTGTGAAAAAGCTTCAGGTTGACCACCGTCTTGCTTTGACCGGAACACCTATTGAAAATAGCCTGATTGATATCTGGTCGATATTTGATTTTCTTATGCCCGGGTATTTACTCTCTTTACGCTCTTTCCGCAAAGAATATACAGAAGATGAAGAGACAGCTGAGAAGAAAAAAAAACGTCTTTCCGGAATTATCTCACCTTTTATCTTGAGGAGAAGGAAGAGTGAAGTGCTACTTGAACTCCCTGATAAGCAGGAACAGTATGTTTATAATAAAATGACCCCCTTACAGGAAAAGACCTATATAAAGATCCTGGCACTGGCAAAGGAGAGATTATTCTCAGAAAAAGAAGAGGAGATCAAATCCGATTATATAAACATCTTAACTGCTCTGATCAGACTAAGACAGACTTGTAACCATCCGGGATTAGTTGATAAAGAACTGGTAGCAAAAGAGAATATATCCGGAAAGATGGAGCTATTACGGGAACTGGTCCAGGATGCGGTAGAGAACGGCAGGAAGATACTTGTATTCAGTCAATTCGCGATGATGTTAAAACTTATAGCCGGAGAGTTGGATAAAATAGGTTTACTATATGAGTATATGGATGGAAAGACCAGCCACCGTCAGCAAAGGATAGAGCACTTTACCAAGAATGAAAAGATCAGGGTTTTTCTTCTGACTTTAAAAGTAGGGGGGCTCGGTTTAAATCTGACAGCTGCCGACACGGTAATTATAGTTGACCCTTGGTGGAATCCTATGAGTGAGAATCAATCGATTGACCGGGTTTACCGGATAGGACAGACAAAAAAAGTGCTTGTTTACAAAATCATTACTAAAGGAACGGTCGAAGAAAAGATTCTCAAACTCCAGGAACAAAAGAGGCATGTTTTCAAGTCTGTCGTGGAGGGGAGTCAATCTCTGATCAAGAAAATGTCGATAGAGGATATTCGCAATCTCTTCGAATATGTTTGATAATTTCTACCAAGAGGAAGTTTCTGCTGCAATTATTGTTACAGCTTATTCTTTGAATACCGGGCAAATCATCCCGCTTAACAGAAGCTTACGAAGAAGGGAACTTTAATGACAATCCGAGGGCAGCTCCGAGTTTAGTATCAAACGGTTAAGCAGATAATGCTTGTCAAAATCTCCAAATAAGACCGGCACGGAACTGCAGAGGTTCTTCGGGTATCTGATTACATATAGTGTCCGGATTGACGATCAACGGTTCTGATAGTTCAAACTTGCGATAAGGTTCTTGCAGAATGTTCTGGACACTAAGCTCTGCAGATAGGCTTTTTAGTATTCTTTTCCGCCCTGAAAATGAAAGAAGAGCGACATCAGGCATATCGTTACCGGTTAAGTTCTTTCTGCCAAAGATGTATTTCAGATCAGTGCGGAGAGTCAGCGAATCGGCAAACCAACCGAGGGTTGTTATGTTATTCCATTCCGGGAGGAAGGGGATCTCATCACGTTTAGCAGTCAAGTTTCCGGATGATCCGGTAGTTTCCTTATAGAGATAATAATCAAAGTTATTACGGAACTGCAAATGGTGATAAGAATAGCTAAAGGAGAAGGAAATCTGCTGCTCCAAAAGATCTATCATGTTCTGGGTGAAGAAGTATTGTGTATTTGAGTCATTATAGAAGAGATAATCTTTATGCCATCTGATGTTATAGGAGAGAGATAAGGGAATAAAGCGGTCGTTTTCGAAAACAACAGAACCATTCAGGGGTGTTTTAACAAGCCGTTTATTCACAGCAAGAAACTGATCGGGGTTTTCTGTTAAGAGGTTAAAGCGTGTTCTGGTATCAATTTGGGGATCGTTACTGATAATAAAGCGAATGAATCGGGACATTTCGAGTTTGCTGTGAAAACCAAGAGCTGGAAGAGCATAATAGCTGTCGGCGACAACATGAAGAGCCAGGTGATCAAGAAAAGAGAGATTATCTTTCCTTATAGCGGCGTTGAAGCCGAGAGTATTATTCTTTAGCAGCACGAATTCCAGGGGGAATGCAACTTCAAAATCATCGATAGGGAGAGTAATCCGGGTCTGAAGATCAACATCATCTGCCTTCTCTTTAACATTGGAGAGAGGTAAACTACTTTGCTCATAAGTAGTATATGCTGCTTTAAGAAAGAAATCTCTGTAGGGGAGAAACAGGCGGGCAGAATCTTTTTGGGTCAGCGAAAAAGACAAACCTGTAATCTCAAGGTCGTATAGTTCTGAGGGGTCACCGATAAGCATGCCATGCTCTTTCTCGGTTTCAGTATAATTAGAATAGAAGAATTCTAAGGCCAGGAAGCTTCTCTGATACTCCGGAACCCAACAAATCCGGAAAGACCGGGATAAGCGGTCTTCAATGATCTCATCGTATTTTAATTCTGTGAAGAATGCTAACCATTTATTCCGGAGAGAATGAAGACGGCCACGAAGATTAAGAAAGAGTTCGTTACCTCCGTGGAGTGATAGATAGCCGTTATCATCTTTGCTGCTTTTATGATGAACCTTTACCTGTTCAGGCGTCAGAAAGGGTTTATACCGGAACGCCTCGAGTGTTGATAGATTCCAATAAGGCCGCAGTCTCTCTTCTAAGGAGATTGTGTCAATGAGCTTGTCTGTTTCACCAAAGATAATAACATCAGGAAGTTCGATCTGCTCTTCGACAGTTTGTGCTCTTAAACAGGGGTTTATCAATACTGACAGGATGATCAGGAAGATATAGATTAATGAAATCCTGGCAATTGAATTGTTTGGAAACAAACCGATATCATAAGCTGTAACTACTGCTGAAGTTAGGGAGCTCGAGGAATTAGCGTTGTAGTTTCTCATCTTCTAACCCTCCAGCAGAGCATTGATTTCTTCTCGTTGAGCAGGTGAAAGACTGTTCCTGATAGCATCATACAGCTTTCGGGCATTTTCTTTATCGTTTGTTTCGATATAAGCCTGAATAGCAAGTAGCTCGGCCTCGAGCCTGACATCTTCTATCCTGGGATAGAGATATCTGACTCTTAACAGCTCCGGAATGGCAGCAGAGGGATTTCCGGTTTGGTAGAGATGAACACCTTTGTAGTATTGAGCTTTTGCTTTGATCGGTTCATAACTGCTTTGTAACAGAGTTTCTATAGTTCTCAGAGCACTGTCGTAATTTTCTTTCCGTAGATTCCATCTCACCAGTAACAACATTGCCTGTTCTTTTTCGACATTGCGGGCAAACTGAAGATATCTCTCATAGTTTCTGAGAAAGTTCTGATCATTAAGGGTAACTGAGAGAGTAAGAAACTCAAGCCAGATCTGGCTGTCATTTGTCAGTTGAACAGCCTGCTGCATCTTAGCCAGAGCTGCTGCTCTGTCCTCCCTGGCCAGTTCGAGTTTTGCCCAGGCGTAGAGTACTGCCGGATCAGATTTTTCGCTGTGCAAACTACTGAAGATCCTTTCTGCATCATAGTATTGATTGAGCCGGGTATGAGAGATAGCCATCATTCTCCTGTATTCGAAGAGCTGAGGCTCGGAAGGGCTTAATTGCTGAATAAAACGAACGTTATTGATAACCTCGTTCCACTCTTCCTGAGAATAGTAATAACTTATCTTTCTGCCATAAAGCATAACAAGAAAATCATTCGGGCTTTCCGGAGTTATCGATTCATTCAGGAGCTGGATAAAATCAACATCATCGCTTTGCAATGCTGACCATTCCAATCCGTTAAGACTGTTGACCAGGATCGAATGAGTCATATCAGGTATAATCAATTCCCGGTACTTGAGAGCAGCCATCACATAATCTTTCAGATTATAATAGGAATCAGCAATATGCAGTCTGATCTGGTTTAGATTTCTCTCTTCGGGATAGTCTTCCACATATCGTTCATAAAAACTGATAGCTGTGCGATAATCCTCATTAGTGAAAGCTGCTGTTGCAGCCATAAGAAGATACTGCTTGTCCGGAGTTCTTTCATAGAGACTGTTGTAGAGTTTAGTTGCCTCCCGGTACTCTTTTAACTGATATAGGGTTCTTGCCTGCCGTAGAATGGAGTCTTCCCATTGGCGGTCGTTAGTACTTCTTTTCGCTGCTTCGTCAAAATTCCTCAGAGCCTGGAGATAACTACGCTTAGCGAAATGAACATTCCCAGTAATGATGTGTTTCTCAAACAGAAATTCCGGTGTGTCCGGAACATTGCTCAGTTCGAGCAAAGCCTGGTCATAATCTCCCTGCAGGAAATTAATCTGGGCTAATCTCATCCTCAACAAGCCCTGATCTTCGAAAGCCGGAAGGGCAGCCTGATACTTACTAATTGCAATGTCATATTGCTGATTCTCTGTGAAGATCTCACCCTGATAGAAATAAGCCATACTCAATCTGGAGGAACCAGGAAATTCGGTTATCAGCCGTTCAAACTGCACAAGAGCATTGGGATAATCAGCTCTTTCATAATGATAAAGACCGGTTTTGAAGAGAGCTTCGTCAATGAAACTTCCCTGAGGATAGTCTGTAAGATACTCTTTGTACCATTTCATTGCTTCTTGCCGTTGCTGTAGTTGAAAATATGATTCTGCAGTCAGAAAGCGGGCTTTTTCAGTAAACTCATTTGATATCCCTTTATTCAAAGCATTGGCAAAACCGGCAAGAGCATCAGAGAATCTATCGGTGAGGAAATGATTCAAAGCCAATTGATAAAAAGCAGCTCCGGTAAAAGAGTGTTCGGGGTTTTCCCGGATAAACTGTTCGAGCATCTTATTGGCAGCATCTATATCGTTTCTTCCCTTCAATCCGGCAAGATAAAAATAGCTGTTTGATTTGATCTCGATATTAAGAGCATCCTTGCTCAACTTGGAAAAAAGAGGTTCAGCCCTGTCAAGATGACCGAGTTCCAGATAGCAGAGAGCTTTCAGATATTCGGCTCGTTCACGCTCATTTTCAATCAGTTGCAGAGTAGATAGAGCCTTTTCATAGTTGCCTGTTTCGTATTTAGCTTCACTGAGAATGAGTAGGTAGTCATCGTAGTATTGAGAAGAACTGGGGATGTAGTGATAAGCATAGCTGAGGATGGGTTGGAAATTATGTGACTTGAGAAGATAATTTAGATAAAGAACGATCATTCTGTAAAGGTTTTCCTCTTTTGTCTCCGCAGCGATGTAGTTATCAATAATCAGTTTAACTTCTTCAGCTCTTTCCAAAGCGAGCAGGGTCTCTGTTTTAGCAACCCGGATCAACCAATCCGCAGATAGCCGTTCGGCATTGTTCAAGTTATTGAGTGAAACGGGAAAGTTACCTCTTTGGAATTCGATCCGACCCAGAAAGTAGAAAGCTTTCCAGGCATTCTTATGCTGTTTGAATTCTCTCAGATAACGGGTGAAGATTTCGTAAGCCCTATCCGGCCGGTTAGTAAAGAAGTAGCATTGAGCCAGGCCTAGATAGACTTCAGGTCTTATTACCGGATCAGTTTCCGAATTGAATAGTTGTTCAAAAAGAGGTAATGATTCTGAGTAGTTTTTCTCATTCAGATTGATATTGGCTAACAGGAATCTTACATTGTCCAGCATCTCGCTGTCCGGATATTGTTTGATAAAGCTTCTGAGTTCGGTTTTGGCTAAAGAATAGTTTTGATCAGAATATAATCCCAAAGCAAAGCGAAAATCATCAATCTCTCCCGAATAGATTAAGGTTGCTGCTAAAAGCAGGAAGATGAAAGGTAGTTTTTTCTTCATTAAATCCTCTTATCTTGTTTCCTAAAAAAAATTACTCGAAATTCTGACAGATCATTGCTGTTTTCGATATCAGACAATCAGTCCCGTCTGGTAGAGATAACCCTATAACTATTAGGTTTGTTACTCTTTTCATCCCGATATTTTTACTAATCCTCTTCGATTTATAAACCTGGTAACTTCTTCCTTCGTGATAGATTTATCGTAAAGTAAAACTTTTTCCCTTAACCGGAAATCCAGAAGCAGCTCATAAAATGGTCGATAATCAGTAATGATACCGTTTGCTTTAAGTGAATACTGCAAAATTTCCAGCAGGTCTAATCTCGAAACACTATTGCTTTTCTCAACTGCAGGCTGCCTCTGTGCTGAGTTCTTATCGGTTATTGGTGGTAAACTCTCCCGGGGAGAGTCATTATCTGCTGCAGCAGAACGAATTACCGTTAGGCAGCTTTTTTTGGAGAAATTAGTCGTTCTGATAGTCAGGTAACTGCAAGGAGGATTAAGTTTTTTTACTATGGAAGATATCCTGAATCGACTCAGTACGGTATTAAAATCGAAGATAAACCTTAGTTCCAATTCAATATCATTTTTTATTCTGGAAGGATGAGCAGTGAGCGATGAAATATCGATATTTTCTTGCTTCCCCGTATGAGGCAGCTTCAATAAAGCAGCTATCTGTTGGCATAACTCCAAAGGAGAACTCGGAAAGGGAAGCAAACGGACGTTTACTCTCTTGCCGTATCCGGCCACGGCATCCGCTCCTTTCATTAATGCCATTTTTTGAGCTTTTTTGTCTTCGGACAACAAAAGCAAAAGATCAGTCTGTTTGTCAGCAGACATCTTATCAAAAGCTGAAACTCTTATCTTTGGTTCTGTAACGATTTCCTTAAAAAGCCTGTACTGGAAATCAGGATAATAGAAACAGAGTGCTTGAAAGTCAGCTGACCAGGCATTGAGAAACTCGGTCAAACGGAAACTTTGATGGAAATCAGAAGGAAATACAACAGCAATATCTCTCTTATCCGTAAAGATTTTGGAAAAGGATATACTTCCGGTTCGTTGTGCTAAAAGGTTCATATCTATTCGAATCTCTCTTGGTTAGTTATGTTTTGCTTTCTTGTTTTCTTATTAGTTGAAAGCTTCATAGTTATGTATCAAGGGCAAGAATACTATTTGCAAGACAAACCTGGCTGAAATGAGGAATGAAATTGCCGGTATGATAACAGCCGAAGCTGTTGGTTATTGACAGCCTGATTTTTGCCAAAAAGACTATCATTTGTTCTAATCCGGTTTTAGTCATATAGTACTTAAGCCCCAAGTTAAGGGTCTCATAATCCTTTTTTTCTTACTCCTTACCAGAGGCATCTATACTCCCATTCAGAGTCGAAAAGGGGATCATGATAAATACCGTTGTTCCTTCACCTTCAATACTCTTAATGCTTATTGCACCTGAATGCAGCTCAGCAATCTTTTTTGCTGTTGCCAGACCCAGACCTAACCCCCCTGACTTAAACTCGACGGTACCGGAGTGATGAGCCAGAAGGTCACCGATCTCATGGAAGGGAATAAAGATATTCTCCAGTTCCTTTTCAGGAATACCAATCCCGTAATCCTGAACATAGATAACCACAGTCTCTTTATTATCAATCTCTTCATTCTGGAAGGAAGATTTGCGAGCTCCTACTTTGATGGTGCCGAAGTCTTTGGAATAGCGAATAGCATTGAGGATGATCTGATATATCATCAAATAGAAAGCTTCCCAGTTCCCTTCAATAAGCGGAAGATCATCCTTAACTTCCAGGGAGAAGATCATGTTTCTCTCTTTGGCCAGAATCTCTGCCTCTTTGACCATGATCTGCAGCAGGTCTTTGACGTTCATCTTATTTTTATTAATAGTAGAGGGGAGACTGTATTTGGTGAAATTGAAGATATCATTGATCTTATCAGTTATCCTCTTCAAAAAATTATCAGCTTTAATAGTGATACTCTCTTTTTCTTCCCGGCTGGGGAAGTCATTGTGCCGGAGCTGAGTAACATATTTTTGGAGAACCATGAGAGGAGTACTAAGTTCATGGGAGATTAATCCCATGAACTCTGTTTTAGCCAGATCAAGAGACTGGAGCTCCAGATTCTTTTTCATCAGATTTTTGTATTGACGGGCATTTTTTAAGGCAATCGAAAACTGCAGAAGCATGATACCGATTAAATCATTGTTGACAATCAATTCCCTTGGGGTTTCTCCAAAATTATCGATGTATAAAAGACTATGAACTTCATCATTAATAATCAGGGGAGCACAGAAGATGGAATGAAGCTGATAGTCCTGAACACTGATCGAATTTTTAAAAGTATTATCTTCCATGGCATTCATCGTATAGACATAGCGGCGGGTATTATAGACTTCGCTCAGTACGGTCTTACTGATATAGGCATGATCCTGAATAAGATTTTGACTGCTATCCATGGCTATCTGATAAATGAAATTTCCATATAAGTCTTTCTTTATCATAAAAGCCCTGTTTCCTTTCACGAAATCGATGCTGAAAGAGATAATTTCCTGTTCGATCTTTTCGATCTCTTTCAAAGAATATATCTCATTAGAAGCAATCATTAACTGCTTCATCTGACTGATATCCTTGCTTATAGCAGATATGTCCCTGATCCTGATTAGTAATGAGGTCAAATGCAGGCGAAGTTCTCGGGCTGCTTTCAGTTCTGTTCTGGTAAATGCCAATTCCCCCTGATCTCCTATAACCAGACATCCGACAATGATGCTTTTAAATCTGAGAGGGATATAAAGAAGGTGTTTTCCCAGTTGTTCTTGTTGAATAATTACGTTTGCCCGGATGCTCTCTTTCATCAATTTCTCATTCTCTGTCGAGTATACATCTTTTTCTTTGAAGTTATGAAGAAAAAAGGGTCTTTGCCCTTTATTGTAATCGTCTATCAGAACGAGTAAATAGCTATGAGGTGCAAATAATTTGTTAAGCATTCTGCCGATGAAAAACTTGAAACGTTCCACATCATCAAGTTTCAGCAACTCATACAATTGTTCCTGCCAGGGAAGAAAGGAGTAGAGATTTCTGCCGGCTATCGGAATCTGAGGCAGAGAGCCCGGACTCTCTTCTTCAATTCCGGTAATATCTTTATAGTGTCTCTGATACTTTTTGGGCAGTCCTTCAATGGCAGATATAGCGGTCTGACGGTATAATTTCAAGTATTTTTTGGCCTGCCTTTTGATATTCAGTTCCCAGTAGATAAGTGTCAATAATTTGGTTACTCTCAGTTCCAAATGATAAAGCCTGTTCTCCCTGATCTCCTCGAGAATTCCAAAAAGTGAACGGAGAACGATTCTGAGATTAATATTCTCATCCTGTAAATCGATCTGAGCGTTCAAAATTTGTAGAACGAGCTTCCAATATGAATAGTTGTAGGTTTTGGTTAGTTTCAGTGCTTTATCAAAGAGTTCCCTTGCCTTAGTAATATTTTTCAAAGCCAGATAACACTCTATCATCTTGGTATATAATATACTTTGGGCGTAGTAACTGCGATTTCTTTGGGCAAACTCCAGGGAATTAGCAAAGTGTTCCAGGGCGGCATTGTAGTCTTCGTTATGAAGGCAGAGTAAGCCTAAAGAGTGAAAATAGAATTCCTCTTCCTGACTGCTTAAATAATCGAGTTTAGTATTTTTTATCAGGATCTCGGAGACCAGATCAAAAAGACCGAGGTCTATGAGAAAATGGACGTAAGTCTTGATCAGTGGGTTAATCTCGGTAATGTCGTTTTTAAGCAGTTCAGGTTTGTTCTCTTTAATGAATTGATAGTAGTTGTTAAAACCCTCCACCTTGCTCTTAACAATTGCCAGGTTGTGAATAATCGCCCCTTTGAATGATTTGTCACGACAATCAGCAAGTAATAGCTTAGCTTTTAGAAGATATCGCTCTGCAGTTTGATAATTGCCGAGTTTAATATAGGCCTCCCCAAAGTTGAGATTTGTTAAGAGCTCGCATCTGGTATGCTCGATAGAACGGCATAATTTCAAAGCTTTCTCAAAGTTTTTTAACGCTTCATTGGTATTCCCCTGGCGGAGGGCAAGGTCCCCGATATTGTTGTAGATCATGCCAAGATAACGGACATAATTTATTCTTTCCCACATTTTTTTTGCTATGATGAAGTACTGCAATGCTTCGTCATAAGCCTTCTCATTACTATAATAAAAGGCGAGATTATTATAAAAACTGCCAAGTTTAGCATAGTAAGCGGCGGATTCCATCGGTTGGATATTTTTCTTGAAATCTTCCAACAGCTGTATCGCCTCCTTTCTCTTTCCGATTTTGTTAAAAAACAAAGCTTTGCGATCCATGAAGGCAACCCTGAGATCGTGAGCCATATTCAGAGGTTCGAGTCTCTCTAAATACTCACCGGCTTTGTCGATTTCCTTGAGCATCAGATGTGTCCATGCCAGGTTGATCATGACGCTGATCTGCTGCCTTCCGGTAATGGCTATCTTTAGAGCCTGTTCCAGATCTTTGAGGCTTTCGGTGTATTTCTCACAACCGTTTTTTAAAATGCCTCTAATGTAATATTTTTCAAAGATATCAGGAACGTTCTTTATTGAGTTAAAGAGCTGAAGAGCTGTTTTTACTCTTCCGGTCAGTTCCGAAATCTCCTGAAAGAGCATCAGGTCAGCAAGTACATCTTTTCTCAGAATATTCAGTTTTCCGGAAAAATCTAGAGAGATAATTCCGGAGATTAGCTCGAAAGACTTTTCATGATTCCCTGTATTAGAGTAGAGATTGACTAAAAGAAGAGAGTAATTGTGGATTTTTTCATAATCACCGGCTAATTTAGCATTGTCAATTATCCCTTCACAGATATGGATATCACTGATTGTTTCCTTCTTAAAATAATCGAGAGTCTGGCAAGCTATTTCTTTACGGGTTTTGCTGTGCGTTTCTGAATACAGCCTGTCTCTTGCTTCTTCAAATGCAAAATAGTAATAATCACCTTTCTTGATCAGGATATGATTGTTGATACATTCCTTCAATAAAAAGAACAACTCTTTGTTCTTAATTTCGAGCAGAAATTTTATCAGATTGTTTGATAAAGGTGTATGGGTTACAGAAAGAATTTGCAGCCGCTCATAATTCTTAGCAGAGATATGACTTAATTTTGCATATATCTGATGTACGATCCTCTCGGGGAGGAAGTAATTATTCCAGTTGATCTTAAAATAAAAGCCATTCTTCTTCCAAAGTAGTTTGTTATTGATCAAATCTATTAATACTTCCCTGATATAACTCGGATTGCCATTAGTTTTCTCCTGGAGCTCTTGCGAAAAAGAATCAGGAACATTCGTGTTGAGCAGTGTTTCGACATAAGCTTTTGTCTGTTGGAAGTCAAAAGGAGCAACTTCAATATGAATCGGATGAATTAGTCCGCTGACACTGCCCGGATTGTCAACACTGAGGATGATCATTATCCGGCTGAGTCTGACAGTTTTCGAAACGGAGTTGATAAAATCAATTGTTTCCTGGGTTAGATAGTGTCCTGCCCTGATTATGAAGATCAGAGGTTTTTCTTCGGACAAGCTCTCCATAAAATTCTTAGCAAAAGAAAAATCCTTTGCCAGATCCTTGCTGTTTTCAGTTAGTCTGGCTGCAACTTCTTCCGATTCATAAAGGAATTTATTCAGTTTGTCAGAGATGTTAACCAGATTTTTAGATATCTTGCTGTTATTGTCCAGGGAGGAAAGATACTCTTTTATCAGGGCAAAGAAAGGGTCTTTAAGCTGCGGGGAACAAGTATAGTCAAAAACATGATACTCATTAGTTAATAGGTGATAACTAAAAAGAGTCAGAATATCTGCCTTTCCTATTCCCTCTTCTCCGGAGAGAACAATAACCTTACCATTTTTTGCTTTTACCAGAGGGAGATAATCAAGCAGGTCATGCGTATTCTCTTCCCGGATTAAATAACTGCTGTTGCGTATCGAGTTTACCAGAGAGTACTTCAGAGAATAAGGGTATTGTTTTGTCTGAATTCTGTTAATATAGGAGATTATACTGGCGGAATCGGGGAAACGGTCTTCGACATTTTTTTCCATCAGTTTCAGGATCAACTTCTCCAGCTTGGGTGGGACCGAGGGGTTGATCTCACTCGGGAATTTCGGGAAAAGACTCCCTTTGCTTCCGGTAATCATATCCGACAACTGCTCTAAAGAATAAGGTAAAGTGCCTGTTGTTACTTTATATAATGTTACCCCCAAAGCATAGAAGTCACTCGCCGGAACTCCCTTTTTACCCCGGTAGATCTCGGGTGCGATATAGGGTAAAGTTCCTGATACATGCTGCTGGTTTTTATGAACATCAACTTTGGTGAAACCGTAATCAAGGATCTTTACCATTGTACCGCCCTCTTCCAGGCTGTACATGATATTATCGGGTTTAATATCCTTATGAATAATATTCAACCGGTGTAATTCATCTAACCCGTAACAGGTTTGCATAATGATTTGATACAAAGTATTCAGGGATGCGGTTGAGAAACTAAACTGGGAAAGGGTTTTACCTTCGTAAAACTCGCTCAGATAGTAGATGTGCCGATCACTGTGACCGAATTTTTTCACCTTTATCAGATTAGGATGCTCAATCTGAGTTATCAGAAACATATCTTCTGCTGAAAATTTTTCGTAAAGACTCTCAGAATCAAGTCTCTGAAAGACTTTCAGGGCGAATATCTTATCTGTTCGCAGGTCTTTAACTTTATATACTATTGCCCAAGCACCCATGCCAAGGCGTTCTATCACCTGATAGCGACTATCAATGATCATTCCTCAGTCATCCTCCGTTGAAATCTTACCTAATAATCTTCTTTGCCTTTGTTTGTCAAGATTTCATCTGTTTTGGAGCCAGAGAGTGATAAACGACCCAAAAGCTGATGATTCATGGGAGGAGAAAAGGGTTGCAATGCCCGGCAGTTTGGTCAGTTCATTCCCAGCAGAAAAATCGCTCCTATCTCACGGTTGGAGATAAAATGGACACCTGAGCTCGATTTTCTCTCTGCTAACAAACATAGAGTCCAACTGCTACTCAGGATTAAGATAACTGAGTAGAATAGTCCCGGTAAAAATGTATCACTGTTTGTTCGGTAAAACCTACCTCCGTTTATTTGATCAAAAGCATCTTTCGTGTTTCAGTCTGTTTATCCGTGCTCAATCTGTAGAGATAGATACCACTCGCTACCGGTTTATTGTTACTGTCTTTACCGTTCCAGACGGAATAATGTTCTCCTGAAACAAGATAATCGTCAATAAGAGTAGTGATAAGCTGCCCTTTCAGGTTATATATCTGAAGCGAAACCTGCATCTCATCAGGAAGAAGAAATCTGATAGTCGTGTCCGGATTAAAGGGATTAGGGAAGTTTTGATCCAGCATTCCGGAAGGTATAGTGACAATTTCTTCGGCATAGGGAGGAGGAGACCAGGTAAAATCGAGATCCAGAGAGGTGTACATAATAGTACCCCCTGTTGCAGGTCCATTACCGAGAATAGAGGAACCGAAATCGTTATCATCAAAGAACATCAAATGTATTCTGTGCCAGTCATCATAAAGGTGTTCCACACTATCGGCAAGATACCAGTAAACAGGTAGCATGCCCGATAATTCGGGAGTTTCCGAAGAGTTGAGATTAATCGCTTCGCTCCAGCTCTCACCATAATCAGCGGAGAGAAAAATCAGGGTGTTGACAGCTGACCGGCTCCCTCCGGAATCAGCGGAGCTGCTATTATCGGAACTGGTTATCGCATATGTCTGGAACAGTGCTATCAGTTTGTTGTCTCTTTGAACGATACGGAAGTAGTTTTCGTGATAGGCATCTTCCGGATCGGGCCAATATACTGGCCAGCTCGGATTGATGATCAGACTACCATTATTATCAAACTCCGGGGGTATGCTCCAGGGCAGATATAATGATTCTCCGTCTTCGTGCCGGGGAAAGATATCCTTAAGGTAAAATGTTTCGGTGTTACGCTCAAATTTAACATGTTTTGTTGTCGTCATGCTGGGAAACCAACTGTTATCTTCAGCAAACAAGGCAAACATACCCTGGAAATGATAATTTCCCTGATCATCAATGATCGCGTTATGCCTATTCATATATATTGTATAACGCATATCCTGATAGGGTTGATTACTATCATCCAGGAAATAGTTATCCGGATTCGCGACAGGAATAGTCGGATCACCAATAAAGAGAGTCCAGTCTCCATCACCATAGTTGTCATTTTCTAAAACAAACAGAATGTTATCAGGATGATAAGGATCATTTGTGTCAAGCTTCTGGGTGTGTCCGACCAAAGCAACGTAGCCGCTGTCCCGTGATACAACCGGAGTACAGAATGTTCTGACACCTGCAGCATTCCAGATGTCGAGATAGGGGATAATCACTTCTGTCCATTGAGCAGGATTATAGACAGCTAAATCCGTGGGGTTATTATAATCCGCGTAGATTAATCTCAAAACCTGCTGAGGAATACCATCAGGGTCATCTTCGTAGGAGGTGGCGAAAATATGAAGCCTTTTTTCACCGTTATGAGGAGAATCTCCGATAAACAAGAGAGGATTCTCCGCCTCTGCCAATACGAGGTATGGTTCATTCCAAAGACCAGGGAATCCCATAAGACTGTATTGATCACAGGATAGATAGATGCCGGAATCGCTATGCCAGGCAACAAAGGGGTCACCGCTATCCTGATCAATATCGATGCTCGGAAATCCGGGGGAAGAGGATGGGTTAAGGTCAATTAAGCTTGGTCCGGCGGTTATCATACCATCTTCGCTGTAGCTGTAATATATGTTGCGAAGAGATCCTGCTGAAGGTGATGCCTGATATGCAAAGTATAAACCACCCCCCGGATGCATACCGGCAGGAGATGGCTGAAGACGGATAGGGATTGAAGTAAACCCTCCCGGGAAGTAATCGTACCAGGATGCCATTATAGGCAACGGTTCTATATTAAAAGAATACTCCGGGGGACGGTGAAGTAATGCACCGCTGTCATCGAAAGTGACATGGTTTATATGGGTGGTACTTTGAGGATTGTCTGTTCCTCTGGTTTCGCCTGGAAATAAACAGGATATTAATGCTAAGACGAGTGTGATCAATAAAAGCTTTTTCATTTTTTGCCTCCTTAAATTGATAAAACTGATCAGGTAAAATTAGTTCTGAGGGCAGAGTATCTCTGTTTGGTTTTCAGGGTAATGCCTTATTCGGGATCCCTCCAATTTTATGTTAAAGTATTGAGTAAATGTAAAAGGGAGGAGTAATCTCTTCATTGATTGGAACAAGAGAAAAAATCCGTGAGCTGTTCAACATCGCTTATCTCCCTTTTTGTAATGACTAATTTACCACATACTTGTTATGATAAGTTCTTTCCGAATGCAACCCTATTAAAATAAGATACCTGAAAATGTCAACAAATATATTGAAACATATCCTGATGATAATGTTGCGGGGAAACAATGACGTAAAAATAAAATGAATTTACTTGCTAAATAGATTTAACAAAGGTTGTCGGGAAGAATGCTATGACTGCTTTGCTTGAAAACTTCAGGTAATTATCTCATTAGTTTGCTTTAGAAAACGGTATGTCTCAATTCGGCTTAATCCCACACCACGATCTGACCTGTCCTGACCCCGTGTTTTTCGGTAAAACCGGCATTCACTTCGATAACATACAAGACCGGTTCCGGGCTCCTGATAGTTTCCTCGCTGAAGGGGGTGGTATGAGTAGCAATATGAGCGATAGAGCGGTCTTCTCTGACAAATATCATATCGAGAGGGATATAAGTGTTTCTCATCCACATTTCAATATTATGAGACTGAGGGAAGATAAAGAGCATACCTCTGTTTTCTTCCATTGATTGACGATACATCAGACCCTGGGTTCGCGAGGATAGATCAGCAGCTATTTCCAGCTCGATCGTTGTGATCAAACTGCCGTTCGGATCGAGAAACCGCAATTCTCCGTCTTTACGGAAGCGCGGCTCTTCCCGTAGTGATTCGTTATCTGTTTGTTCAGCCGTTTTGTTGAAGCTCGACAGGTAAAGGTAGATGCCGATTAACAATAGCAGAGCAAAAAAATAGATCATGATCTTCTTTACCTCAAAATTAGAAGAGCTTTTTCCCTGGATTGATTTGTAACCCTTTTTCCTTCTTTTCGTCATCTTATTATCCTTCCTTTTGGCATTGCATTCAGAAATTTGAACCTTATGTTCATCTGGTTATCATGATATCGATCTCTTTTTGTCGTTTAATGATCAAGGCGATTTTCTCAGGAGCACAGATGATAGGGATTTTCTTGCTGTAACCTTGTTTAACACAAATTTGGTTGCTGCAGATAGATTCTTTCATTCTAACCCTGCCGTTATTGATCTCAACCGTAATACCGTCTGCCAGAAGAATCAACTGATCCTTACCCAGATCATAGGACCCCTGGAGCTGATTATCACGATAGATCTCCAACTTAGTCCGATTATCATTCGCTCGCAGATAGAAAACTGAGGACAGAGCAAGAATGATCATAACGATCATGAGAATCTTATCCGGCAGAGTGATAATCGATAGTATCGGCTTTATCATAACTCTAAGTCTTCATTTTTTCTAAGGTTGAACATGTATCGTGGTGAAGAATTTTTTGACCACGCTATTTGATCGTTCACTGTGTTTTATATAATTAACGGATTTCTCTCAGCCTGCAAATTGAGAGCAGAGAGAGATTATCCGGGATAATCACTTTAACTAAATTCCAGAGCTTTGCATTTGATTTCATCTTCAATATACCAATCATTTTCTGTTCATTACTAACCGTCAGCTTTCCGTCAATTTCATTATGCTTTAGCTAATTGACTATTAGTTTCAGGCAAATCTGTCAACAGTTATTTCCGTTACCGGGGCGCTCATTCTGTTATCTGACATAATCATTGTTAGCCATTCCAACTGCACAGTTATCCTGGAGGAGGGGTTGAATTTTTCTTCTTTATCTCGGAGTTTTCGAAGGAAGAAGGATAATCCTGTTGTAATTATTTTTCCGGAAGGAAAAAAGGAGATAAATATTGGAGAGCAGAGAGGATATCCACAGTTGGATCGATCAAACCTTACAAATACTCTCTGATTTCCCTGAGAGATACTGAGGGTAATTCACAGAAGAGTGAGAGGGAGCAGAACCAGAGAATTTGCTGGATGATAAAAGTCACAAACAGATTAAAACCATTCGATTACGTATCCCGATCTGATATTATTCTGGTTTGTAAAGCCGGGAGGAAGTTCAAGCAGATATTTAGTTGGTTCAATACTAAAAAGACTGGTAGCTCGAGAAGCAATTCTGGCGATGGAATTGTCTTCCCTCACAAAGACGAGGTCTGTTGGTTTATAAGCATTTCTTGGAAAAGTTCTGAAATTATGGGGGAAATCAAAAATATAGAGCGCACCTAGATCTTCATCGTAATACTTGTTAATCTCTGAGCTATGAAAGAGTCTATGGTCTCCACTGAATATCCGAATATCGATTGAAGCGACATAATCCCCCTTGTCGCTAATAATAGTCAACTTGCTATCAGTGCTTACTATAGATCCTTTATATGATTTTGGACAAAAACTACTCTCCTGATCTCTTAGGCAGATTAGGTCAACATACATTGCGACTAATAGCAATAAAACAACCCCTGAATATATGACAATCTTTTGATATTCAGCAGTCACTAATTTCTTGTCAGATAAGACTTTATAGCCATTTTTCCTTTTTCTTTTCATGGTTTTTCTCGCTTATTATCGAATCTATTTAATCTTTCTCTTTCTTGTTTTACTGGAAATCGTTCGGTAATCTCTCGGCAAGCATCTCCTCTTTAGCTTATTTATGGCATAGTTGTAATGTACAGCAAAAGAAATCGATGAGAAAAGGGAATCTATAAACAGGAAATAGAGCAGGGAATGAAAGCAGAATGAGATTAAGCATTCTTTTCAATTAAAAAATGCCGTATATAACTGTCGAGCAATTGCTGCATCTATTTTTTTGCAGATTATGATTGATGACATTATAACTCTTTCGCTCTATCAGAAGTGTATGGCAGCCAGGACAATAAGTATTGGAATGAGATTCGCTGAGAATATTGCCTAAATAGACATAGTTCAGCTTTTCTTTTGCCAGGTTATAGGCATTCTCCAGAGTTTTGGGAGAAGTCGGAGTTGTGTGTCTTTTATATTGAGGAAAATAGCGCGAGAAATGGAGAGGGATGTTGGGATCTGTCTCAGCAATAAAAGAGACCAGGTCATTAAGCATCTTCTCACTATCATTCTCTCCGGGGATGAGCAGATTCGTTATCTCGAGATGGCATTTTCCGGCTGCTGATTTTATGGTTTCCAATACCGGCTGTAAAGTCCCGCCACAAACTCTTTGGTAAAATTCATCGGACATCCCTTTCAGGTCAAAGTTTATGGCTGCTATATAGGGGAGTAACTCGGCAAAGGGTTCTCTGTTGATGTATCCGTTTGTCACCAGAACCGAACTGATATTATTCTCATGCAGCAACCGAGCAGCCTCCAGAATATATTCAAACCAGATCAGTGGTTCTGTATAGGTATAAGCAACGTGTGAGACATTATGCTTAAGGCAGAGCTGGAGCAGGCTCGCTGGACTGAGCTCAATAGTTTTACTCTCCATCTGGCTGATAGAATAGTTCTGACAATAATCACAACGAAGGTTACAATAATTAGCCCCGATGGAAAGGATATCCTTGCCCGGATAATAATGATACAGAGGTTTTTTTTCTATGGGATCAAGACTGACAGTAACGGTTTTCCCGTAATTAAGAGCAAGAAGCTTACCGTCGATATTTTTACGGGTACGGCAAATACCTGTAGATTCCGGGGATATTTGGCAATAATGAGGACAGAGAAGGCATTTAACCTTCTTATTGTCTTGTCTGAGATAATAACTTGCCTCATGCATTCTTAAACTCCAAAGCAATAATAGTTAAGGAGCTGAAAAGTCAAGTAGAAAACGAAAGCTTACTTTTACTGATCTTTTACAGTTGAAGGCGGATTTTGGCATTCTAAATTTGCGAAACCCTTTATTAATGCGGGTTTAATTTTTTCTCGCCAAAAACTGTAGTGCCAATTATTTTTCCATATAGCTTGACAAT
>Ga0334885_1000547_pt1 | contig 63764 bp, 61 predicted proteins | sample GraSluR1_MG_8_FD_207233 | JGI IMG/M metagenome (GOLD analysis project Ga0334885, IMG submission 207233) | Sludge microbial communities from methane-producing bioreactor in Wageningen University, Netherlands - Granular Sludge_31_05-R1 | ecosystem: Engineered > Bioreactor > Anaerobic >...
TGCAAAAGCTTGCATCTTAAGAGATAATTGTGCTGGTACATTGTGGTTCCTTTCTAAACCCCACTGTACCATTTTTTTTATCACTTAAAAACTTCAAAGTGTCCAAGAAGCTAGTCATCATTTCCAACTTGAGATTTTGATAATTGCTAATATGTTGAAACTGAGATATTAACTCATCCATCCTGGAAAAGTATTAGTAAGACCAAATAATATATATTGAATACCCATTGCAATCAAAATTATACTTAAAAGTTTAGAAATTACTTCTATGCCAATATCGCCTAAGAATTTTGCCAAATGATTTGCACTTATGAAAATTAAATAATTTACAATAGCTAAAACCAAAAGAACTATAAAAACTTGATAATGTTGCACTCCTTCATGACTTGCTAATAAAATGACTGTACTAATTACTGCAGGACCTGCTAAAAGAGGCACAGCTAAAGGAACAAAGGCCTGACCTATTAAACTTTCTTTTTCGGTTTTTTGTTTGATTTTTTCTTCTTCCTCTTGTTGATTTTGTTTTAAATTAATACCTAATAATAATTTAAAACCAATAAGAGCAATTACAATTCCCCCTGCAATTCTAAATGCTTCAATACCAATATCAAATGCATCTAAAATAGCTGTACCAGTGTATAAAAATAAAACTGAAAGAACGAAAGAAAAAATACAAGCAACAATAATCATTAAATGAATGTTGCCCGGTTTTTTTCCTTTTGTCATAGCAATAAATAAAGGCAGATCGTCAATTGGATTTCCTACAGCAAATAAAAGTGCAAACATATGAAGAAATGACATAAAGATCCTTTTTTAATAAATATAAGTATTTGTAATTATTATATCACAAAAATAAATTATATTTTACGCGAATCATAAGCCCAATGAAGCAATGCTTGGCGTTGTTTTGGACGACAAGATAAATCAAATGGTTCACAATTTCCTTTAAGTTGTGATAAATGTCTTTTAAATGCTTTCCATCTTTTTATCTGACGCTGGTCATCTGGACATCTACGACCCATATAGTAACGACAATACCATTGAAACCAACCTCTTGGATCTTCTTCGTAAATCCATCCTTTTTCCTGCCAAACTTTAAGTGGTTGCGATGCCAAAACTTTGAAATAGTTTAACTTTGGGTCTTTACCGTTTTTGGAAAATTTTACGCTCCTAAACCAGCTTTTTGGAAATTCTTTCTCATCTACATCACGGTACCACCCGCCAAAAATTCCAAGTTTAAGCATTTGGGCAGGAGTCAAATCTGGCTGAAATTCAGGGTCAAAATTTTTACCCATTGGTTCGGTGAGATAATATGTATAGTTTTTCTGCAACAAATTACTTACTTTAACTTTTTTCGTCATTATTAACCTTTTTTAGCACTACCAAACAATCAGAAGGATTGTAAATACTGCCTGATTTTTTAAGTTTAATTATATCTATTAGTTTCCACTTTAAATCTGATTTGATAATGGTTTTTAATCTTGACGCAGTGAAATCCATATAATACATAATAAATTCTGGTTTAATTAAAAAATTACGAATTTTCATTACAATATCAAAACCTTTTAAAATAATAAATTTAGGGCAATACCAAGGCAAATCATCTGTAAGATTAAAAATAAAATACCCGCCACTTTTCAGTGCATTATTGATATTGTCTAGAAATTTTTTTTGATTTTTTTTATCAATATGTCCGTAAGCACCAAAACAAACAGCTAAATCAAATTTGTTTTTAATATTAAGCTTAAAAATATCTTTTTGAATAAGTTTGATATTAGGATAATTTTTACTGATTTTTTGTCTTAAATTTTTTTGAGCTTGTTTCAACATTTCCCTACTATAGTCAACTCCAGTGATACTCTGTTTTATAAAAGGGTAAATTGTTTCTATCCCAGCTCCTGTACCACAACAAACATCAAGTGCTAAATTATATGGAGCATATTTTTTAATTTGCTGAGTAATTTCAGTTAACACTAACCTATCGGAACGAAATGGAGTATTATCAAATTTTGACGCAAGTAAATTATACCCCTCTTGCGTTGAAGATAAACTTTGTTTTAATAATTCAATTGTGCTAGGACCATCTTTTTGAAACATATTTTACTTTTTTAATTTTTATTTTTATATTAATTTTGTAAAAACTATTTTTTAATTTTTCATTATTTGTCTATAATATCTTTTACTTTTTCAATCAATGTTCGGTCTCTGACATTAAAAAACTTACCGAAGTAGTCTTTGGCTTTGTGGGTTTGGAATAGTTTAAAAGCTTCGTCAATTTTTACCCATTTGGTCTGAAAATCAAATTGTTTTTCAAAGTCTGTATATTCTGGATCTTGGACTTGTTTTGAAAATCTAGCAGTAAAACAAAAATCAGTTTGAATCGTCTGGATCTCATTTCTGTAAGAAAGTATTTGACCAATCTTTTTGATATTCGCAACTGTAATACCCAGCTCTTCCAAAACTTCTCTTTTAAGAGCGTCAATTGCATCCTCTTCATCATCGATTCCACCTCCAGGAAGTTTGTAAAAATCTTCTTTTGCTAGATAGATCAGTGCAATCTCATTTTTTTCATTAAAAACTACTACACGCGTAGCTTTTCTTGATTTATAATCAATATCCAGCTTTTTATCTTTCAAGCCAATGTCCGTTTCATAAATTGTTTTTAGAAGTTTCATAATTTATTCCTTATTTCTATATTCCATTCTCTTTTTAAATAAATTCTCACTGTACCCACCTTCTTTGATAAACTTATTTTCTAATGATTGGATCATTTTGTCTAGCATATAATTTTCTTTATTTAAAATGCAAATCATTAGGTTTGCATAACTCTCTGAAGAATTAGTCCAATTAGACAAATTGGGCAAATTAGTCTCATTTGAGATTCGCATTCTGCGAATCTCCCAAGATTTTTGTGAATTTTTATCCCAAATTGGTAGTTTTCTAATCCTCAAAAAATCTTTGTAATCCTCCAATAATTCTCCGAAAGAACCGCGTGAAACCCCAGTAAGTTTAATATTCATTTTTAAACTTTTTTCTAAAGATCCCTCAACAATATTCTGTTTGCCAGAACGAGCTGCTTGGATCATTTGCTCAATAGTTCGCTTATCTTTAAATTGATCGAGATATTTTTTGCAAAACTCATGTGTTAAATCATAAATTATTACTGCTTGCTGATAAACTATCAGGTTTTGATAACCACTTTTATTGTTCATAATTATTTTCCTTTTGAAACTTTTGCTACTTTTGACGCCTCTGACGCCTTTTTATAACATTTCCCATCGTGCACGCAAATTGTGCCATTAAGACAAGAATACTTTTTTGATAATTGTTTACAAGTCTTACGAATTCCTTTATCACGAATCATCGCTAATGTTTTAAAGGTATCATAGTTGTATCTTGTTACATATCTTTTATTGAGATCTTTCATCCGCTTACATGGATATTTTTCACATTCATAGCAAAATTTTGATTTAGTTTTTGCAAGTTCTGGGCAATTTTTAATAATGCATTTTGTGCAAGATTTAAAAGTACTATTTTTAGGATCCAAAAATCTGCATCCAGGACAAGTGTTTTTCTCCCGCAAATAACCTTTGCAAAGCATACAATTTATCCCACATGGCGCCAATAGTTTTGTATTCATAAATTTCCTAATAAAAATTATTATTTTATTAAATACTTTTCATAATCTTTAATAAAATATTTGATATTTTTCTTACCTTTGATTGTAAATTTATATCCTTCTTTTTCAAGAAGTTTTTTTTGAGCTTCAACGCCTCCTGGAAATTTATGATTTAATTCTCCTTGGTTTTTTACTGTCCTCCACCACGGAGTTACATCTTTCTTACCTTCAGCCTTTGCTTCTTCAACTGCATTAGCTACAGTCATAGTATGAATTCCTGCAACTAAACTACAAGCAGCAATAACTTTGTATTTTTTACCAAGACTTTTACATATTTGTTCAAGTGTGATAATTTTTCCCTTTGGAACTGTTTCCATTATTTTTTTTACATCACTTGCATTAGTAATTACGATTTCATCATGTGCATTTACCCCAATTGCATGAAGTGCATTATAACAAGGAAATCCTTTTTCAATTTTTAATTTTTTAGGATATGCTTTTTTGTCAACCATTTTTTCTTGCCAAGTTTTTCCCATACTACCTCCTTTGTGTTATAATTTTACACTTTTAATAATGTTAATTATTCCTTTTTCATCTATTTCATCTAGTGATTTTATTTCGATACTTCCAGTTATTTTTCCAATTTTATTTAATTTTTTAAGAATATTTTCTGGTAATCCCTTTACAATAATACCTAAATTTACATGGTCTTTAAGTCCGACAATATAAGCTTTACCAAATTTATTTTTACTATCTGCACCATATGTAATTGATCCACCAAAAAATCCTTCATCCCATTTTGAACAATTTTTTTTAATAATGCTTTGTAGTTTTTTAATAATTTCTTTTTGGAGAGTTTCTTGTCTATCAATATATTCTTCAACTTTTAAATTCATATACTTCTCCTATTAATCAATTTTTCCAATAATGACTGTGTAATTTTTACCATATTTTTTTGCACATTTTGGGCAAGTTGTATACCACATATACCATTTTTTGATATTATATCCTTTTTCAATGGCAAATTTTTTAAAATCATCACACCAAATTTTTGTATCCTTAAAATCCCCTTCGTAAACTTTGGAAAGAAATTTTCCAGACAAAGTTATATTTTCCAGTCCAAAAATCTCCTTATCTACTGCCAAGAACATATCCATATTCCACATTGAAGTATGGAGAGATAAAGTTAAATTTTCTGGTGTTTGAGAATTATTTTTTTCAACTTCATTCATAAGCTTAGTAATCACACTACCAAAATTAATTGGTATATAAAAAATTGTAAATACTTTACCTTTAACAAATTTTTTATTTTTCCACTCTAAAATTTTATCATCCCAAGGATTGGGATTGAATTTTGGACAACATTCTTCGTTTGACATAAAAACTCCAATTTATTTATTTTTCAAATATTTTTTTCCACTGCCGAAATTTTTTAATTTTATATTTTCCAAAAAGACCTAAACTTTTTTCTGCTTCTTTAAATGTTTTTTTCCTTTTTTTAGGATCGCTTGTTTTTGAATAAAAGTTATCTGCGTATGCAATAATTTTTTCTTCTAAAGAAACCGGCACCATGTCTCTTTTTGGCAAAGGTAATTTTTCTTTAATTATTTGTTTTTTAGTTATTCCAACTCCAATATGTCTTTCGCTTACTAATGCATGTTTTGATAACCCTTCTTTTTCTAAAATCAATCGACCAAAATATCCATGACAAATATATGGTATTTCAGGATCTTTTTCTCTAAGTTTAATTATTTCTGATACACCAATATCATGTAGCATTGCAGCCTCATAAATAAACTGCTTATCTGGATTTAGATTTTGAACATTATCTGCAATTTCTAATGCTTTTTTCGCAACTGCCTTTGAATGCTCTAATAATCGGTAATAATATTCATTTTTAATAGCAAAATATTTTTCTAATAACTTTTCTGGTTTCATAATTTTATCATTATAAATTATTTTATATCAATAAATTGTTGCCGTAAAAGAATCTGCTAAAAAATAAACACTAATTTATAATTAAACAATTTTTTTAAATTCTGTCATTAATCCAATTAATTTTGAATTAATATTATTAAAACTATACTCATCTATTGATTCATATGATAACTCTTTATTTTTGCTTATTGCTTCTGCTACTAAATAACCACTTTTAGCTGCCGGGCCTATTCCTTCTGCCAAATCTAAAGTTGCAAGACCTGCTGAATCACCTATTATAAACGCATTCCCTAATTTAGGCACTAATTTTTTATCTCTAACCAAATATTGATATCCATACGGACAAAAATTTTTTTTAATTATTAAATTTTCTTTTTTAAGTTTTTGAATAAAATAATCCCATTGAGATAAAATATTTTTTTTATCACCTAAAAAACCGCCAAGCCCAATATTAATATATCCATTTTCTTTTGGAACATACCAAAAATATCCATTTAAATTATTTTCAAAAAACCAAAGATAGCAATCTTGGTTTTTATAATCATATTTAAACTCTTGGTCCATAACTGTTACTAAGTGTTTTTTAGATCTAGGAAATTTTTTTTCAAAAATTGTCTTATAAACAGGGCAAAAGGTGCCTCCGGCACCTACCAGATATTTGCATTTAAATTTATCATCAATAATATAATAATCTCTATTTTTAGTAATCTTTTTTACATTGTGTTGATATACTTTTGCTTTTGATCTTTTTAAAAGCCAATTGTCAAATTCTAGTCTTCTTATAGAATATTGCAAAGAATCAATTTTTCTTTTCATTCCAAAAAAAGAAATATACATTTTTTTGAATTCAACTATTGAATGAGGGTAATTGTCAAGTTTTAATAATTTAATATCTTGTGGAGTTATCCAACCTGCACATAACTTATCGCGTGGAAATTTTTTTTTATCTAAAATAATTACCTCATTGCCACTTTCAATAAGTTTCCATGCACAGGTTGAACCTGCAGGGCCACCACCTATAATAATTGTATCTTTGTATATCATAAAATAATTTTATTTTTTAACTAATACATTACACACAAGCCCATTAACAGTCAGTCCGCAATAAGAAAGAATAAGATAATGTTTAAACACCCTTATAGCAAAATCAATGTCTTTGCATTTACTTTTATTTTTTAAAAGTTTTCTAATTTCTAATTCGTGTTGACAAAATTTTTTGTACCAACAATCAAGAGTTTTAGGATAAGACAAATCGGGCAAATTGTTTCTATCCACGGATTTAAAATATTTTTTAAAAATTTTAATGCTTTTATTTATATTGGTGACACATCCTCCTGGAAAAATATATTTTGACAAAAATGGGTCAGGATCATCTTGCGTGTCCTCATGAAACATGGCATGGAAAAGTGCTTTTCCTCCTTTTTTTAAATGCTTAGAGGATTTTTTATAAAGATCATCATAATCATCAATGTGCTCTAAAAGTCCAACTGAAGTAATAAAATCGTATTCACCTTGCATATCATGAGCATTAATATTTTTCACCTTTACCAAATGGTTCAGTTTTCTTTTTTTAGCTTCTTTTTTAATATAATCAGATTGAGCAGTAGATAGTGTAATGCCAGTGCAATCAATACCAAAATGTTCTGCAAAGTAAAACATTAGTCCTCCCCAACCACAACCAAGATCCAGCATTTTTTTATTTTTAGATTTTTTACTTATTCCTAATCGTTTCGCATAAAAGTTAAATTTATTTTTTTGTGCCTGCTCTAGTGTCTTAGTGTTTTTATCCCATTTAGCGCAAGTATATTGAATATATTTAGATTTAAGCCAATAAAAATAAAATTGGTTTGCATCTTGGTCACGACTAAACCAGTGATTTAAACTATAATGACTGTTAATATCTTTGTGTTGGTTTTTACTCGTAAAAAATTTACTAATCGCTTTAGCTTTAACAATTTCAAATTTATCTAAAAATGAGAGTTTTGATTGCAATCTTTTGTCGTATACTGTACGAACTATCATAAGTAAAAAATACTTATAATCCTTGTCTACAACATTAATTAAACCCTCGCAATAACATTCGCCAAGACCAATAGATCCTTCTTTAAATATTCTGTCAAATACCTCTTTAGAATTTTTAAACTTCACATTGACAGTCGACTTACTTTTACCGACCAAAGGATATTTAAAATCATCAAAATGAAACTGAAAACTATGCTTGGGGTAAACCAAAACATAATTTTTTGCCATATTAATAAATATTTTTTCATAGTTTGAAAATTTATACATAATAAAAATTTTATAACTTATTTAATTATCTTAAGTTTAATGAAAATAGTTAAAGATTATTTTTTATTATCGCATTTTACAGGATTACAACAACATGATACGCCAAAAAGAGACATTAATCCTAAAATGCCTGCTGCAATGGTAACACCAATTTGCATCCAAGAAGGGTTCCACCAAACCAAAACAATAACTGCTACTGCTAAAATTGTTCTACAAAAACAAATTTTCATTTTACTCCTTTTTTTAATTAATTTAATTATATTTTAACATTTTTTAAAAAATTTTTCTTGTCTTCTCCTGGACAACGCATACATCTATTGCCAATATAACCGATAAGTTTACTATTTTCGATGATTCGAGTAATCTCGCATTTATTAGGACAATTCCAACCATAAAATGTATATGTTTCAAATTTCGATGAATTAATGTTAAAACCTTTGAAATTACTTTTACCTTTAAATTCATCTTTAACTAAAAGTGCAATTCCAAAAGCTCCCATAAGTTCTGGGAACTCTGGAATAATTATTTCATTTTTTAATTCTTCTTCAAAACATTTTATTAATGCTTTATTTTTTGCTGTTGCTCCTTGAAATACAAAAGGAGGCTTAAGCTGTTTGCCTTTGGCAAGCATAGTAAAATAATTACCAACCAAACCTTTGCATACGCCCATTAAAATATCTTCTTTGGGAACACCTTTGTTTAGCTTACTAACTACAGCGCTTTGGGCAAATATTCCGCATTTACTCGGCACTATTACACTTGTTTTACTACTTAGGGCAGTATTACCAATTTTTTCCAAAGGTACTCCCATCCGATGTGCAATTGCTTCAATCATTGCTCCAGTTCCACCCCCACAATCGCGATTCATAGAAAAAGAAGTAAGATTACCATTCGTAATTAAAAGTAATTTTGAATCTTCGCCACCAATATCAATTATTGTATTCACGCTAGGATAAAGTGTAGTTGTAGCTAAATAATGCGATATTATTTCACTTTCTATTATATCTCCACCAACTAAAAGTGAAATAAATTCTCTACCACTACCAGTTATTCCTACACCATTAATATCAAAATCGAATTTCATATTTATAATTAAATCTTTAACAGTGGCAACTAAACCATGATTTTTTGTATAATATGATTTAATAATTTTATTGTTTTGATTAATAATTACGGCTTTCATCGAAACACTACCGCAATCAATTCCAAGATAGTGCTTCATTTTATTTTCCTCTTATTTCTTTTTAGAAGTTTAATAAATGTCTCCAGCCGAGTATCAAAACCTGCTTCAAATCTATTTTCATCTATTGGGAATCTATAAACTGGAATGCCATAATCACTACTAATAAAATCAATAGGCATTTCTACTATTGTTTCTGGCATACAACTGAGTGGTAGTAAATGTATTACTCCGTCAAAATTATTTTTTGCATAATAAATTGTATTTAAAATACTTTCGTATCCGTGTCCACCAATGCGTTTTGGAAAATATTTTTCAACTTCTTTTTTTAAATATTTTTTTTCATCTGCGATATGAATTTGATGTCTTAAATACCAAGAAAAATTTGTTTGTATATCAACTCCAATACCCATTTTATTTAATTTATTAATAATATCGTAATTTACTCCATGTTCCCATAAAGTATAAACTTCACCAATTAAACCAACATTAATATCTTTTTTCTTAAAAGAATAATATTTTTCATCAATTTGTTTTACATAATAATAAAAGTTTTTTAATAAACGCAAAGTTTTTAAATATCCAAAAGAATGATTAATTTTTTTAACATCCTCAAATATTCCCAAACCCATTTTCCCACCTCTTAAAAAATACATATCAAATTTATAACCCAATTTCTTTAGAATTTGTTCTTGGATATGATAATAATATGTAAATCTACAGCTTGCAGGCTTATCATCTTCCACTACACCTACAACTAAAATCGTGTCTGCGCCTTTTTCTAATCCTTGTATTAAACTTCCGAGCGTAGCTTTAAAAGGAAAGCAAACCATGTCAGAACTGTGTCTGACTCCAAGTTTGATTGTTTCTTGAGTAATCGGCTCAGGAACAATAGGATCAAACCCAAGCTCTTTGACAAGAAAAGTAAAAGCTTCTGTGTAGTGCCCCATTGCTGGAAATGTTATTTTCTTTTTCATATATATTTGCAATATCAAATCAATTTAATTTATTATTTATTTTCTTTTTTCGTTCTTTAGCATATTCTTCGATTACGGCTTTTTGAGTAACTCTAAAATCTAAATATTTACCAAACATTAATCTAGTTTGAGCATCTATTGCAGGAAAAGAAGAAAAAACAATATTCGAAACAGGTAAAAGTATGGGTGATAGAATCCATTCTAAAACAACGCTCCAGGTAAGTGATTTTTTTGGTTTTTTAGGCAATAAAAGAAGTGATATGGTTAGAGTAACTATAAGTCCAAGCATTGCAAAAGTTAAAATTCTTGAATAAATGATTGGAAAATTATATGAAAAAACAGTATTTCTGAAAGATGGGTTAAGTAGTGATGGCATCCAGCCAACAAAAGCTAAAATAATTGAAATTGTTGCCCATGAAAAATGACCTTCGATGAGTCGTAAAACTTGAACATATTTATTTAAAAATGGTAGTTTTGAATTACCAATAATATTAGTCATTACATATGCAATATCAGAACAACCCCAAGCCCATCTTCTTTTTTGCAAGTATTGTTCGACAAAAGTTCCCCAATAACCTTTAGGCGACAACACAGCATCTTGATATACAGGTATATAAAGAGGCACTACTGCGTAATTACCATCAAACGCCATATAACTTCTCCAATACTGGTGACCATCTTCTACTATTGTTTTGGTAGACCAAAAATCGGTTTTTATTAAACCAGCTAAAGATTGAGCATGAGCAGAAAAATTTCTTAATCTATATGGTCTAGTTGATTCGATCATTTGCCAAAAAGAGCTACCAACAGCGATTGATCTAATAATAAGTGGAACCTGCCAAATATTATTAAAAAACATAGAAAGCGGTTGAAAACTTTTTTGTGTAGGATTTTTATCATGCAAATATGCATATGTAAGATTTGCTAAATACATTTTATGAACTCGATTGTCAGCATCTAGTGTAGTTACAATTACATTTTCATAAGGAATTTTTTCTTTTTTAATATATTTAATCATTTGTCGAGCTGCATAAGTAATATTTGAACCCTTGCCCTTAACTTCTCCTGGGGTATGGGCAGGATGTATTGTTGTAATAAACTTTTTAAATTTACTGCCAAATTCTTTATTCAATAATTTTGCATTTTTTAATGCGTTTTCTTTGTCTCTTTCTTCACTTGCTAAAACAAATATTACTTTTTTTTCTGTTGGATAATCGGAATCCTTTAATGCACTAATTGAATGCCTTAATATTTCTAAATCTTCTTTATATGTTGCAAGGATTACCACATGATAAATTTTTTCCCAGCATTTTTTGGGTAAACTATTCTTACAAAGTGTAAGCCAATTTTTTTTAATATCTTCTGAATATTTTTTGTATCCTATAATAAGATGACCAGACATAATAAAGGCCTTAACTAACCAATATATTGCATACAAAATTACTAAACTAGCAATAACAAATGGGTAATATATTGATAAAATAATTGGAACTAAAAAAGTAATCCATGTTAATAATCCTGGAAATATTTCCCATAATCGATAATTTTTTTTATTTTTATTGATTTCAATATTTTTCATAAATTATTTTTACTTTATTTACAAATATACCGAATTTATTAAAAGCACTGAAAGAAAAATTTGACATAATAGCGCCACTCCTAATAATAAATATGAAACTATCTGCCCCTTAGAATCAAAGAATATTGTTAATAAAAAGTTAATTACAAGAATAAATGTAACTACTAAGATAGAGAATACATTAAAATGAATCTTATACCAAATAAACCAAAGAATAATATTAATTATTAGTGATAAACCAAACAATATCCAAGAAAATTTATCAAGCGATAAATATGAAACCATTAGTTGCCAAATTGCTTGAATATTTAATTTCATTTAATCCTTTGTAAATAGTAAAAGATTTTGGAGCCCACTATTGGATTTGAACCAATAACCTCTTCCTTACGAAGGAATTGCCCCGTCTGCCAAGCGCCTGGAGCCGATAGTCGGAATCGAACCGACAACCTACGGTTTACGATACCGTTGCTCTACCGTTAAGCTATATCGGCGCTAAGCGACTGGCGGGCAGGTCTACCATTAAAGCTAAGTGGGCGTTATTTAAAATTTATCTCATCTCCTATTTGAAGATTATTTTTTTCAGCCTCACCAGCTGGTAATTCTAAAACCATATTACATTCTTCAGGTGATTTGTATGATTTGTTTTGATCTACATGCGAAACATCTTTTGTAATTCCAATAATTTTATTATCATTGATCCAGACAATATCTAAATCAAACCTCATTCCTTTCATCCAAAAACTTCTAATTTGATTGTCAGGATATTCAAAAAGCATACCGTCAATCTCACCCATATTATCTCTTTGCGATAATCCCTTGGCTTGATCTGCAAAAGATTTCACTACCTCAACACGATATTCTTTATTGGAAATTTTAATATTTTTAATTTGTGGTTTTTGGTTTTTATTATTCACAATGTAATAACTTAATATTAATAATATCAAACCTAATGTTAATATTATAAACATTATTATAAAATTCTTATTCATCTGTTACCTATTCTAGCATTTTTGACCTTAAAAATCCAGATTTATTTATGTTTATTATAATACTTAAAGAATTATAGTAAAAAATACTAAATATTGTTTAATATTTGATATAATATAACTATAATGAAAAATAATTTTTTAGGTACAACATTTTGTGAAAATTATTGTAATTTTTTAAAGCTTGACGCAAAAGATGTACTCGATAAAATCATTACTCTACATATTAATCCAGTGAGAATTGGGGTTTATTGGGATGAAGTTGAATATGAGCCTGAGTTCCGATATCAAAGCAACAAAAATAATTTTGATTTTAAACATTTTGATTGGATTATAGAGAAATTAGATAAAAATAATATTGATATTATTTTGGCAGTTGGCGCAAAAGTACCTCGATGGCCAGAGTTTCATTTACCTGACTTCATTCAAGAAAAATATGATTTTAAAAAAGGTGAAGCAATTAATAATCCATTTCTACTGGCTGAAACTAAAAGATATATTGGAGAAACAATAAAAAGATATAAAAACATAAAAAGTATTAAATGGATTCAAGTGGAAAACGAACCATATGAACCATTTGGACCAAACAAATGGATAATTCACCCGGAATTTTTAGCCCAAGAAATTCATTATGTTAAATCATTATGTAAATTGCCAATAATTTTAACAGGTGGTGGAATGGACCCTATTCCACCTTGGATCGGCAATATTTATGGCAAATTTGAAAGAACTTACAAACTTTTAGAGCAGGACTCAGATATTATTGGACTTGATGTGTACCCAGTTATTCCGCATGAATTTTTATGGAAAATGAGATATTTTCGTGCAAATGAAGCTAATTGGAAAAATTTAGAAAAAATTAAACACGAAATTGAAGCTCATAATAAAAGGGTGTGGATTACAGAACTGCAAGCAGAGCCATGGGAAGCGGGAAAAATGAATACAAAATCTGCCAACGCAAACGAATCTTGTAATCCCAATTTAGTTTGCGCATATTTAAAAAAATCCCAAGAAATTGGATTTGAAAAAATACTTCTTTGGGGCTCTGAATTTTGGCTTGCTTGTGAAAAAGATCGTAATACTGCTTGGGTAAATAATTTAAAAGGTTTCTTTTTAAGATAGAAGCAGATAGACGCAAATAGTAACACTGATTTACGCGAAAGTAATATTTAATTCAAATTCAGACCATTTGTTCTTGCCCCTTTTTCTTGTTTTTGTAGAGCACATAACCAAGTGCTAGGGCGAATAAGATTGCTAGTGCATAGTACAAATAATTATTGTAATTTGTTGGATGTTTAATTGTAACTTCTTTAAATACATATTCACCTTGAGAATCTCCAATAAGTTTAATGGTGTGATTTCCAGCTTTGGTGTTTGGAGGAATTCTAAGTTTAATACCAAAACCACCACCTAGGATTTTAGCATCTTCTAAGAATTTATCATCTAAGTAGATCTGGATGTTTTTTGAATTAGTGAAGTTCTTGGCATTAAGAACTACTGTCTGACCAGCAATGAGTTTTGTAATGGCATTTTCTTCTTTTGGATCAACATTTTCTTTAGTGATATACATTTGAGAAATATTTTTAGTTTCATCTTGAGCTTTGGCTTTTGAGATTGAAAATGGATTGAGATTCTTCACAAAACCTATACTGAGATTCTTCACTTTGTTCAGAATGACATCTAATATTGAATTCTCGTCATCCTGAGTGGAATGAAATGAAATCGAAGGATCTGAATTAAATTGAGATTCTTCGACAAGCTCAGAATGACAAATTTGATTAATTGATTTCGTGATTAATTGCTTTATTGCTGGATTGCTAACTTGTTGAATTGTTAATTTGTTCTGTTGATAATTTGATGATTGCTGATTGTTGTAAGAAGTAATTGCATCTAATATGCCGTAGTCAACTTCTAAAATGCTTCTTAAATCATTACTGATAGGTAGTATATGTTCTTGTATCTGAATCATTCTTTCTTTTTGCTGACTTGTTAGCTCAACTTGATTTTGTTTTAGATTAATAATATTTTCTGCATCTACAAACATTAATCTTTCTTCATCTGTAAGATTTCTTGGAGAAGGACCTTCGTATGGTCTATCCCAAAACTTAATATTAAAGTATCTGTCTTTAATGTATTTAGATAATGGATATGAAGGATCTTTAATATCTTGAAGAAACATATTATTTTCATTCATAAAGTTTAAATAATTTGATTCAAGATCATTTTTAATATTGTTTCTTTCTTCTTCTGAGCTGGCTAAATAGAAATTATTAATCTTTGATTTCACTTCATCAAGAGTTTGTTTTTGTTCATCGGTAAATGTCATGGTAGTGAAATCTGGATTAAAAAATTCGAATATTGGATCAAAGAAATGTATTATCGGCTCAAAAACATGATCATGGAAAAATTCTACTACTGGCTCAAAAAATGGTTGAGGAGAAAAAGGAGATTGCAGATTACTTCCATAAACAGTTGCATCTAATATGCCATAGTCAACTTCAAGTATTCCTCTTAGTTCTCCATCAAGTGGGGTTAAATAATCTTTGATTTGATTAAATCTTGTATTTTGTTCGTCTGTAAGAGGAATATTATTTTGTTTTAGATTAATTAATATTTCTGCATCTACAAACATTAATCTTTCTTCATCTGTAAGATTTCTTGGAGAAGGGCCTTCGTATGGTCTATCCCAAGACATAATATTAAAGTATCTGTCTTTAATGTATTTAGATAATGGGTAAGAAGGATCTTTGACTTCTTGGAAAAGCATATTGTTTTGCTGTATAAAGTTCCAGTAGTTTGACTCAAGATCATTTTTAATATTGTTTCTTTCTTCTTCTGACCTGGCTAAATAGAAATTATTGATCTTTGATTTGACTTCATCAAGAGTTTGTTTTTGTTCGTCTGTTAGGGTCATAGTGGAGTAATCAATATATCTATCATCAGATAATTGCGGAGGACTGGATGGTTCTGGGATAAAGTTAGAATCAAGATTATCATAGATTATTCCAAATTCATTGATATTGTTTTGATAGTCAAATTCTCCAAAATCACCTTCAAATTCTCCATCCATATCATCGTCATCATCTAAATTATTAATCCAATTAATTAGATTATCAATTTTAAATATGTCATAAAGATAATCTCTAGCAAGTTCAATTGAAGCAGTTATGTTGCCAAAGTAAGCTGGATCTTCACCATCTATGATTCTTTGTAAAGTATTTGATAAATCAATGTATCTTGCCTGTTCTGAACTTTCGTAGTTATCTAGTTTCTTCTCATGATCAATGGCTTTTTGACGAAGTTCTGGGCAGGAGATTAAATATGTTTCATCTTCTGGTTCACCTGTTTCATCATTAATATCAGGGAAATTAAATCCACCTTGAAGATATGAAATATCTGGCATATTGTAACAACTGGTGATTAAATTAGCATTATTGGTAATGAAATCTTTATCCATTTGATCAATTTGGGATTCAAAGTTATTTTGAATATCTAAAAGATCTTGAATGATTGAAGCAGCTTTAGAAAGCTGGGAATCAGAATATTTAGCAGAAGCAGATTGAGCATCAGCATAACACTCAGCTTCTTCAGCATGTAATGCATCTAGTGCTTCATCGATTTTAGCTTGTTTTTCTTCGTCTGGTAGATCTTTAATACTGTTTTGAAAATCAGTGTTGTTAAATATTTCCTCTAAAGCAACTGATGAAAAATCTGTAGTTAACTTCTGGCATATATCATCCATTGATTCGGTAATATTGAGCTGATCTAATTGTTGTTTATATTCATCTTGTTGTACTTGGTCACGAGATTCTTGCATAGCTTCGTTAATGAGAGGTTCTGGTTCAATATTTTCAATGTTTTGTTTAGCACATTCAAGTATTTCAATATCAATATCATTTCTGGCTTTTTCGATTTCAGCCTCCTGCATATCTTCCGGAAAGTCTCTTCTTATCTGGTTTATGGTTGGTAAAAAGAATTCTGAGAAGTCGGTAATGGAAAGAAGTTGTTGACATCGTTGTTGCTGAGATTGAACTACATCATCAATTTGATCGCTTGAATCAAAGAAATCAGCAATAGGAGAGAATATATTATCTTCAATGAAATCAATTACTGGTTCATAAAATGGTTCACTTGGCGTTTGATCCATATCATCTGATACAAAATCTGGTGTTGAACAATTAATGATTTCATTGTCTATATCTATTCTTGCTTTATCAATTTCAGCTTGCTTTTGGTCTTCTGGGATATTTGGATTTGCGTAAATTGAATTGATAGTTGAAAGGAAGAATTCTGAAAAGTCGGTAATGGAAAGAAGTTCTTGACATCTGTCAGGTAGTTCTTGAATTGGGTCGGTGGTGAGTTGATCAAATGTATTATTTAATATCTGCTGTTCTATATGATCTGCATTAACTGCTAAACTTAATTGTTGCTGATATAGAGGATTAAAACAATTTCGTTCTTGACTTAGTTTTTCTATCCACCAAGATGAAGTTTCAAGCACTTCTTTATTTTCTCCATTTGCTACTTTATCTGAAAATTCTTGCATATCTTTATTAACCATATCTTGACATTTATTAAATTCTTCCTGAAATGTATTTTTTTCATTTTCAATGTTTTGAAGTTCAGGATGTTCAGATAGATACTGTTCTCGAACTGTATCTTCTTCGATTTGTTTTTGCTTTTCAGTTTCTATTGCACGAGATAGTGTAGTTGGTTGTAATCCTAAAGATCTGTCTTGATCTGATAGAGTATTAAAATTATAGTCTGCAATGTATGAAAATTGCGCTTTTCCTAAAACAATATCTTGATAATCTTTATAATTAATGATTTTATATTCACTAGAATTTTCTGGGATAATAAAATAACTGTAATTATCGCCTAAATACTCTGGTAAATAGATTGTACTTCCATTTAAAAATTCTAAATCTTGAATTTCCGGCTCACCGTTATTTACTTCAATTTCTCCTGTTATATTATTAAATACTCCTAATAGGTAATTATTAGATATTCTCATAATTCCTAAATCCTCATTTTTTTGCTGAATTACTCTATCACCTAATGAAGAAATATTTACTGCTGTATTAGATACAATTATTTCTTGTCTATCGATGCGAGGATTAATCCATTTAGTTGAACCATTTTTTGAATTAGAATATAAAAACCCTGCACTATTTGCAGGCTGGCCTATTGGATCATGATTATCCGGATCTCCAACTACATAATCAAACATCCAATTCTCATGATAGTCAACAAAGATACCAAAAAGTATTGCTAGTTGTTCAATTTTATTTAATCCGATTTCATTAATATCACCTTGAAACTGAGGATATTGTTTTAAGTAGTTATATATTTGTGTAATATTCTGAGTTTTAATATTACCAAATTCCAATCTATTATTATCATCATTCCAAACTATACCTTCATATGGCATCTGCATAACATCAAATAGTATTTTGATATTTGCATTAATATCTTCAATACTATTCATAATAATTGGACCAATTTTAAATTCTTGTTTACCACGAGGATCTAGATGTACTAATTTTGGATCTGTATTATAATAAGTATCATTATTAGTTCCAATCAAAAGTGCTACTAAAAAATTCGCAAATGAATAATCTTCGTAAGGCAAAACTAGTGATTTATGATAGTTTTCACCTTCTAATTCATTATTAACATTATTTATATTGAAAAAACCAGACATGAATTTATTATATGATTTTATTATACTTTTTTGTCCATTTGGTCTATAGTAATTTAAATCAAAATTAGAATTTTTATTTATTAAATTAATAAAATATCTCGGCATAAAAGATGCAAAACCTTCAAAATAAGAATCTGAACTATTTGAATTACCATATCCACCGTGATTTCTTTCATAATCATTTGAGTTAAAATTGAAGATTGCAAAATGAATAAAATGACTAAATTCATGAATAAGATTATATGGTTTATAATTTATCAGTAAATTATTATTATCAAAACAACTATGTGTATTTAAAACGATCATTTTATCAACAATACTATAACTACCAAGAATATAATCTTCCATATTTTTGTATTTGATTATTAGATATTCATTAAAATTAATTTGATCGGTTAATTGACCAAGTTGATTATAAGCTTTATATATCCAATACCAATTCTCAGCAGATAATGCCGTTTCATTATATACTGATCTCGAATTTTCAAATGAAGGATATTCCGGTTTTGGATCACTTTTCCAGGATTTATCTTTATTATATATTTCAATATTTTGAACTATATAGCCAGGATAAATTGGACCAGCGACATTATAAACTTTTTCTAAACTCAATGGGACTGTTTTCCAATAAAGTAAATTACCATTTGAACCAACATAAAATTGTTTTAATAATTGTTTTTCTGTTCCATCAGCAAATACAATATTGTCTAAAGGATTTTTAAAATAAACTAGAAACTTTAATATTGGTTTAGTGATTCCTTCAACTTCAACTGGAATATCTTCAAATGTAAGATTAGCTCGATTAAATGGTATGCGGTAATTCCCATCCTCTTCAGATAAAATTACTTTTTTATTACTAATTTTCAAATCATCATGCATATCTTGTCCAGCAACAATAACATCATTGCCTATTCTATCATTAGCTTGAGATTTATTTTGATCATTTTGAGTTGTTGCAAGCGCAATATTTACTCCCGGCACTTCATGTCCATAAGGTCCAGTAATATTGCCGACTAGCACGTTCCAAATATCTAATTTATTTGTAGTACCTTGTTTATACTCTTCTAATCTATTTGGATTAATATCCTCTTCGTCGGCAAAAAAGTAAATTGCAGGAATTATTTGAATCTGAGTAATTGATTTTGTAATATCAAAAGGTTTATTTCTATACATATCATTATCTGTAAAAGGTAAATTTTCATCCACTTCAAGAGTAAAGGTAAATGTCTTTTCACCTTTGGTTAGTTTCGGCAAAGTCCAAACAAGTGCATGCTGATCAAAAACACTTTCTTGTTTATTGTCTTTAAAATAATTGTAAGTATAGTTCTCTAGTTCTTTTCCAATAGTATTATTGCTAAAATCAGTAACTTTAACATATTTCTTAGGTAAAAATACTGCTAAATCATATGGATGATCGTATTCTGCAGAGTTATTCAATGTAACTTTGTAATTTACCTTGTCTCCTGGCATTAACTGATTTTTATATTTTTCTCTGTATTCTTCTGGTAATTTAGAGCTTTTTTCAATTGATTCAACTTCAATTTTAGGCTCTGGAATATTTATGATGTTGCGACTCCATGGAGTTTCAAGAATTGATTCAATTTGCTTACCTTTATCGTCCTGATAATCAATCGGTAATTTATGAATTAAATTTATTTGATTGTATTTTTCCGAATCAATATTATCTTTTAATTTAAGATTAAATTCAAAAATGTCGTTAACTCCAGGTTCCAATTTGGGAATACTTTCAAGGTTAATTCGTATAGTATTATCATCTAAAACCGAAAACTTTGCGTTACATTTAGTAGAAGAACCGGGAGTATCTGAACAATATGTTGTACCATCTGATGATGTCACATTAAAATCATAAAATGATTGCAAATATTCTTCTGTATTTTGTTTATCTTCTGTTTTAATTTCAAATATATCTGTTATTTTTGGATTTTCTAGATATTTATACCATTGCTGATCCAATTGAATATTTATATTTTCTAGATGAAGCCATATAATTTTGTCAGTTGTATTTTTTAATTCATATTTAAATCTAACCCTATCTCCATTCATCACAATTTTATTTGAACATTCATTGTCTATATTACAGTTTTGGTTATTCCTCATAACAACATTATCTGTAACTTTTAACTCTAAATCTTTTTGGGCTATTACCTCTACATATTTTTTTAACCCCGAATTCTCAACCTCTAAGATGTATTTGCCTGGCTCTAGAAAATCTATATCTATACTAAGTTCACCTTTTTCATTTGGCGTGGCAACATAACTAGTTCCAATAGGACGGCCAATATCATACGGCACATTACCTGTAACTTGACCTTGCATTTCAGATGGGCTTGTTTTAATAGCAGCAGTGACTTTAAAATTATCTGCAGAATATTTTGGATTAATTTCTTTATTGCCATTTTCATCTTCTATGTATTCAAAAGGTTCATTAGATGAATAGTAGTTGGTTAATATTGATTGATGAGGAAAACCATTGGAATATTTTAGAATTATATCTTCATGTTCAGTATTGTATTGTATCCCACCTTCAGAGTATTGATCATTAGTAACTTGAAATATTTTAATATTATATGGAGATGTTAGATGTACATCTTCATCACTGTCTTTAACATCTTTCGAAAAATCTATTTTGAATTTAACTGGTTTGGTTGGATATTCTACATTTTCATCTGTAACTAATTCTTCTTCATGCACATCAAGATTATTTTTCTCTACATCAACAAAAATATTATCTGTTATATTACCTGCAACTTCTTTTTCATATTCAGTATCTGGGGTTAAAGTAAAATTAATCCACACTCTACCAGTACCTTGATTATTAGCTGGTTTATATACTAAAAGAGAATTATCTTGTATAGCTTGCCCTCTTTCATTGAGAGGAACAACATTATCTTCTAAAGGTTTAAATTCATACAAATATTTATCTTTTTCATCAGATCGATCTGCTAATGGTTTATCTTTTCTAACAATGTATCCGAGTTGTCCTAAAGAGTTATCTTTATTTCCTTCTATTGAATAAGTCATAAACTTGCTACCAGAATACGCATACTCTACTCCAGCAATATCTCTATTGATGACATTAGAAAATATATGTTTTCTTAAAAAATATTTTAGTCCATTTTCGCCATAGAAATCATTATTATTAGTCACTTTATAAGCTTGCAAATACACTGGATAAAATTGAAAATCAACCAATTCTGGGTTTGGAAAAAATTGTTTTGACATCATATTGTCATATTCTGACTGTGTCCAAGAAAGACTATTATTCCGATAATTTAAATCAAATAATTTTTTAATATCATTATTTGGATATATAGAACTTGTATAAGTATATATTTTTGTAAATGGCTGTGCTGTTATTGTTTTTCCATCTAAAACAGATTTTGTCATTTCAAGCTTATTTTGAGAATCTAGTTCATCACTAAAATTATGGGTGGCCTTAGAGTCAATAGCTGCTTTCCATAAATCAAAGTTATTTTGTTTTTTAAGATTGTATGAATCATGATTAACTGGTCCCAATAATAACTCTGAGCGAGGGTTAACTTGGAATTGATCGTAGGTTGTTGATGTTTGCTCATAATCGCATCTAACTACACTATATTCATTATCTTTAATTGGAATATCGTGAGTATATAGAAAATTAATTGATTTTTCTCCTAATTTAAATGCTTCGTTTGTTAAGAGTTTAAATGTATTGGAAGTATCATCTTTATTAACAGATTTTAGGTTAAGATTGCCTGATTCAATTTTATTAACAAGAATACTTATACAATATGGTTTTTGAAAGATTGATAATATTATATTCTGTGAATCTGCATCAACATTTGTCCTGAAAACAGATCTTGATATGTATTCTTCTTTAGATTTATCTGGGGCAAGAATAACATTATTTTGGTTAGATTTTATGTTTTGTCCACCATCAATAGTTAATGTAGTTTCAATACCAGCAGGCCCAAATATTTTTTCTAATGCTACACCGATTACTTTAGGGTTAGGAACTTCTACCATATCCGCCTTAGGACCAAAACCCTGGAAGAATTTGGTAGTGGCGTTACGCCAAGAAGGAACTACGGCAATTGCAATCCCTGAAACTAGAATAATACCAAGAAATACAAAAAGCAGATTCTTGGCTAAAGAACGCTTATTTAAGTTAGATGAACTACTGGAAACATTTTTTTGTGGATTGTTTAATTCCTCTTGTGATGGTAAATGCGGTTCATCGTCATTGCCTAATTGTGGTCCCTCCGAATTATTCATAGAATAAATATTTTAATAATATTTTATTGCTTAATTACATTTTAACATATAGTAAAGAAAAAATGGAATTGGTGGATTGCTATATTACTCTTGTTTTTCTTTCAAGAACTACAACTCTTTTTTCTAACAGAGAAAATTCATCTGCATCAACTTTTTTCTTTAATGAATTATTAATTGATTTGACTTCCTCCTTAATAATTTCAATATTTTCTGAATTTTGACCCACTTTTTCAAAAGTCGCATCAAGCTTATTACAAGCATTATCAAGTTTATCACTGACTTTACAAAGTCTATCGCTTGATTTATCAACCTTTTTATTTAAACTTGTATATTGTTCAGCAATAATTGAAGTTTGGTTTTTGAACTCATCTAAAAGCATTTTACCTTGACGACTGTAATCCTCTTTTAATTCTTTTGTTTGTTTTTCTAAAATTTTTATAAGCTTTTTTTCGTCCATATGTAATCCTTGTAGTTTAATCAAACCAAAAAATAAGTTTAAAATAAAGTGGATAACTATTTTAGATTTTTACCTTGTACCCAATCAACAAATGTAGGTATTTCATCGTCAATATGAATTCTTGGAATTTTAAATAAATCTTCATAATTTTTGATTTTATGAATAACCTTATGAGATGTTGTACTGGCAGACCTATAACCTGCATCCTGTGTAGCTTTAATGGTTTCTTCTGAATATGCTCCTCCTGGATAACAAAAATAATAAATATTAATGTCTAAATTTTCCTCCAAAACTTTTTTACTTTCGGTAAGCTCATATTTTAAAGTTTTTTCATCCATATTGGCCATATTATCATGGTTCATACTATGCGAGCCGATTGTCATACCAGAATCGATAAGTTCTTTAATCATATCCCATGTCATACCGCCCTTACCTTCTCCTACATTATTAAGTTTAATAAAAAATGTAGCAGTGTAACCAAATTCTTTTAAAATCGGCAGAGCATTGGTGTACTGGTCTATTACACCATCATCAAATGTAATTATTGCTGGTTTTTCCGGCAACTCTCCTAATCCAACTGCTTTTTTATAAAAATCATCGTAACTTACAACTTTATAATTATTGTCTTTAAGCCATTGCATTTGCTGTCGAAATATTTCCGGAGATACATAATAAGTGTTTTGTGGTTCTTTTTTTTCTATGTGATGATACATAAGTATTGGTGCATAAAATTCTGTTGGTTTAATTTCAGCAGAAAAATTATTTTGTTGTAAATTATTACCAAACTCTTTTTGAGAAAATTTAATACTGATCTTGGAGTTATTTAGATATAAAACATACAATCCAAAACAAATTACAATTACAAAAACAAAAACCAACCATCTTATGATTATTTTATTTTTATCCAATTACCTTCCAAAAACCTTGCAACAAGATATATTTAAAAATATTTTATAAGTTGTATTCATTATATAACAAATCTTGTCAAAGGCTAAATCGTTTGATATAATTAATTAGAAATTTATCAAGATTATTTTTTTGTTATTTGATATTTGTTATTTGTAATTTACCCACTTGGGGTGGTAGCTCAGCTGGTTAGAGCGTCTGCCTGTCACGCAGAAGGTCGAGGGTTCAAGTCCCTTCCATCCCGCCATAAAACAACACATTACAATCAAATATCCTATATCTCAACTGTCTTTTTTAACAAAAAGACTCGGGTTTCCGCCTACACTAAAGTTTCGGCGGACAGGCAAGTCCCTTCCATCCCGCCATAAAACAACACATTACAATAAATATCATATATCTCAACTGTCTTTTTTAGCAAAAAGACTCGGGTTTCCGCCTACACTAAAGTTTCGGCGGACAGGCAAGTCCCTTCCATCCCGCCAGACAATTATTAAAAAATAAAAAAAGACCATTCAAAATTACCTGGTCTTTTTTTATTTTTTAATTTTATTCTTCTTGTTGTTCTTCTAGTTCCTGCGGTTGATCTTCTACCTGTTCAAATTCTATCTGACTTTCTGGTTTTTCTTTAGCAACATTTTTAAACCACTTTATAATTGGTTGATTGTACCAAATATAAATCTTTGAATTTTCTTTAACTTCTTGAAACCACTCGGTGAATGATTGATCGATTTTACCCTTTTTCTCTTCAACTCTAATAATATGAAAACCAAAATCTGTTTTTACTAATTCTTCTTTTGTTTCCCCTGGCTCTATACTAAATGCAACTTCTTCAAATTGGGGTACCATCATGCCACGACCAAACCAACCCAAATCTCCCCCGTTGTCTTTACTACCCGTATCTTCAGAAAATTCTTTTGCCAAATCTTCAAAACTTTTTTCATTGTTTTTTAGTTTATCTAATACCTCATTTGCTTGACCCTCGTCTTTAATAAGAATATGTTTCGCACTTACCTGAGTAAATAAGTCCTTTTGAATTTTTTCCACCATTAACTGATCTTTAATTAATTTTTTAAAATCTTTTTCATTCATTCCATACATTTCTGAAAGTATTTTTTTAACCTCATCAACGCCATTGTTTTGCTCTGCCATTTGATCAAATGTCTCATCTACTTCTTTGTTGGAAACTTTAATGCCATAACGATTAGCTTGTTGCCTCAATAGTTCTGTGTCAATCAGTTGATTTAACATTTGATCTGTTAATTCTTTTTCATCGGGCAGTGGCTGTTCTGTCTGCTGACTAAAATGCTTAATAAAACTCACCTGCTTTAATAACTCATCCACAGTAATCGGTCTAAAATTTACCCACGCAGCTGGATAAGAGTAAAAACTATAAACAATTTTTGGAAGTTTGTTTTCTTGATGGAAACCATAAATTGCAATCGCAAAACTAATACCCAATACAAAATAAACTACTAGTAAAATTATTGCTGCTTTAATGGTCAATTGAAGCCACTTAGGACGATTATTACCAAAAGCCGGCTGACTAGATTTATTTTCAATTTTCATATTTTTCCTTTCATAAAACCTTTAAGATTTGATTTGTAAATCAAAAATTCGGCATTATAAATTAAGTTAATCAGTAAATTAGTTGATATTTTAATATGCATACCATGTAGTCGTTATTATTATAGCAAAAATTATTAATAATCCAATAGTAAAATATTGATATACTTGATTAAATACAAACTTTTTATTTTGCCATGCCAAAACCAAACCTTCAATAATATAAAATACAACTAGCAAAATAATTGCTTTACCTCTTGGGTCGGTTGGCCAAGGAATTAATGTTAAAAATACCTCAACAAGCAAAAGATTATATAATGCAAAATAAAAGTATTTTATATTGTTATTCAATTTATCTAAACTATTTCCTAATTGCATATTATTAACAACAAAATAAATAATAATATTTAATGAAATTATTAAAAATAATAAAACAGACCACAATGACCAGTTCAGTGAATAATAAATACTATAGCTTGAAAAGAATACTAAATATAACGCTGGATATACTAAAAATTCAATTTTATTTTTCGTAAAATATTGATAAATTAAAACTATACTTACTATATAAAGAAAATACTTTACTGGACTGAAAGTTTCAAATAATGACAAAGAAAATATAGTAAGTAGAAAAAAAAATAATACTAATAAATTGCTAGGGTTTAGAATTTCTTTTATTTTTGATATTTTATTTATCATAATTATTACCAATAATTAAAACCATATCTGGATAAGAACTATCTGGTTTTGGTTGGACTTCTGAAGAGGCATCGAATCTATTTTTAAGAAATTGTAATGTATATGATTTTTGATTGTTGGAATAATCAATAATTTTTGATTGACTTAGTGTTGTATCATTAGTTCCAATTTTCACAATATTATATCCATAACTTTTAAGCATTTCTGATACTTCTTTAGCTACACCTTTCTGGCTAGTTGCGTTTAATATTTCAATTTGTGCTTTTTCTTGAGCCAAATAAGTATCCGAAAATAATTCATGTGCCATTTTCTGTATTTCTTTAAAATTACCGGTTCTAGGTACCAAATAATAACCACCCTGACTAATTGCTTTTAAAGGACCATCTGCACTTGAATCCAAAACCTTAGCAGTAATTTCCGAAGTATCTAAATCTTTGACAATCTCAAACAATCTTTGCATTTCATTTAATTGCATATCGGTTCTTAAATGATCACCTAATATATTCATGAGATTAGATAATTTTTTAGGGTTAAATAAGGTTTGGGCACTTAGAGATTTTTCTTTTACAGCGATCATTATTTCCTGTTGACGACGAGAACGATCAAAATCAGATGTTGTCTGTCTGGATCGTGCATATTTTAATGCGGTAGCGCCATTCATTTGTTGAACACCTGTCTTTATATAAAAAGGAGAATATCCTTTCATCGCTTCATCGGGATAATATGGGTCTGATATCGCCTTAGTAACATCAATACTAATACCGCCTAATGCGTCGATAAATTTAACAAAACCGTCAAAATCTATTCGGATATAATAATGTATTGGTAAATCTAAAATATCTGAAACAGTTTTTTTCATTAGATCCGGTCCACCATCTTTGTTTCTACTCACCCCCAAAGAATGTGCTGCATTGATCTTTTGTTGACCGTGGCCAGGTATCGGAACACGCAAATCTCTAGGCAAAGAAAGCATTGCGGCAGTTTTATCCTTTGGATTAATACTAACAACTTCAATAGAATCGGCAAGTTGACCGCCTGGATGGTTAGCTCCGGCAATGCCTATTAATAAAATATTAATTCTGCTGTCCCCTTCGCCTTTTAATTCATTGGGGTTAATTTCTCCTATAAAAAATGGGGATCCACCATCAACATTTTTTGTAATTATTTTACCTAATGTTGAAAAAGCACTTACACTAGCCCAAACCAGGACGGCAAGCACAATAAAACCAATAATAATTAATGGCTTCTTCCATTTTTTTGAAGAGGTTTTAGTGTAGTCAGACACTTTTGAATTTTTATCTTTAATCAAAGCGCCTTCGTTGTCCACAATATGTTTCCTTTTTGATTTGTTTTTGTTCCAGAACAAAATTTTCTCCAACTTAGTAATTAGTAATGAATTTCCCTGTAGCTTAAGACCACAGGGTTTCCCCGGCCTCGCTCCGCAAAGCGGGGCGGGCTGACGAAGGGTGATAAAAAATTTTAAATAGTTATTATTGTAAATTTTGCCTAAATAAAAAAATAAAAACCGTGCACATAAATAATTAAATTTTTACAAACTTATTATACAATATTTTTTCTTTATAAACTAGTTGTGTAAAACTGTTTGACCGGATTTGCAAAAAAATAATTATTTTTTTTATTATTTTTTTCATCAATTATTTTAATTTCTTTTAATTCAATTTCATTTTGATTATATTTACAACCCTTAATACCAAAAACTGGTATATTCAATGTCCAAGCCAATGTATTCGCTATGCAAATACCTACTCTCACAGAAGTTAAAGACCCAGGACCACAATAAACAATTATTGCTTTAATTTTTGTTAAGCTAATCTTATTAATTTGTAAAATAATATCTATTTGTTTTAAAACATCTTTTCTATTGTTTGTTACAACTTTCCACGATTTTTCGTACTGAATTTTTTTGTTCTTGTACAAATAAATAGAGTTTTGTATGCCATTGGTATTAATAATTAAAATCATATTTATCCTTATTTTGAAACTTATTTACTTATTTATGATTAAGTAAAAAAATATTTTAAAAGTTATTTTGATGTTTTGATGATAATTGTTCTTTGTGTTTTCTTATAATATTTTAAATGAATTTCTAAATATTTTTTTGGGACAGTATTTCCTAATCTGTCTGGCCATTCAATAAATACATATTGATTATCTTTTAGAAAGTTATCGGAAAAATCTTGTACAATAGCATCGTTCTTTTTTAAACGATAAAGATCTATGTGAACTAATTGATTATAATTTTTATTAAACAAATTCTTACAAATTTTATATTTTTTCTCTAAAACAAAAGTAGGCGATTGTATCTTTTGTTTAATACCCAGCTTTTTTGCAAACAGTTGTACTAATGTTGTCTTTCCAGTCCCTAATTCACCTTTTAACAAAAATATATTGTATTTTTTATACTCTCTTAGTATTTTTTCGGCTACATCACTGGTTTGCCTAACATTTTTAACGATAATTTTTTCTTCCATATATTTTCTCCCAATAAAATTATACATAATACGCTCGAAATAATTATAATATAGTAACAAATAAATATCAATTTTTTTCTTAATTCTAAACGATTTATATTTTTTTTGCCAGATAAAGCATTGGCTAATAAAAAATCTTCAAGATTCTTTTTTGTTGTATAACTTAGGTTGTGAGATTTGGTTTTTTTTGGTTTACTAATTTTTGCAATTGTAGCAGTTTTTTTACTTTTCTTTTTTTTAGGTTGTCGATATAATACTTTAATATCATCTTCAAATCTTGGCAGTAGACTGCACCCTGCATGACTACAATAAATAATACCAGTGATTTGAATAATATCACCTCTAGACATTTTTTGTCTTTTAAAATTTGCTGTATTTCTTATTGTAATTTTTATCTGTCCTGTTTCGTCTTCAATATAAAATATTTGCCCCGCTAGTTTTACTACCCAACCGGTTATTGTTATGAGTGTACCTTCGATTTCTGGATTTATTTGTTCGATATACATTTTTTCGGCCGGTGGACTTTTATTGTCAATATTAATAATTCTAATCCACGAAGGATCTTTGATTTTTATTCTTCGATAATATTCGCCCGATAACTGACCATATACTTCAATATAATTTCCTAATCCTATTTCCGGAAATAATTTATAATAAGAATATATTTGAATTGCCGCACTATCGTCTTGTATATAAAAATATTGATTAGATAAAATCTTTGGAATTACCGTAACATAACCTTTTACTAAAACATAAGAATTATTTTTCAACTCTCTGGCTTGTTTAATATTTTCCACCTGAGCTGGCGGTTTTGGCCAATTTGATTGGAATGATTCAATGGGTTTTTTATTTTTTGCACCAGGTGTTATTTCATAATACCAATACCACGATCCGTCTTCAGATCTATTATAACTCCAACCTTTTTTAGGTGATTTTTCATATCTAACTTCTTCGGCAACACTAAAATCTGGTCTTAATAAGCGAACCGAATCACCATTATTGTTTAAAGTAATTTTAGAATCTGTAATTTTTACAACTAAATATCCATACGGGCCAATTATTGTCCCTGTAGGGATTAGATATGGTTTACTACCACCCTCCTCATCGTCAAGCAATAAATTACCTAAATCAATTTTTCTATTTGTTGGGTTGTATAACTCAATCCACTCTTCTTCTTTATCTGGGCCCTCTGGATTGGGAATAAATTCATTAATTATAACCGGAAGGGGCTTATTAAAATAGTTCCAAATACCTTTTTGGTTTAGTTGTGCATCGATTTGCTTATTTTCCCAAGCTTTTTGATGTATTAAAGGATTTGACAAATAATATGTTTTGGAAAATCCATTTTCAACAGACAAAGTATTAATTATTTTATCTTCATATATAATTGCTGCAAGTAACCTATCGTACCTATCATACTGATATTTTAATTCTGAAGATACTAATATTTTAATATTTTTTTTATCAATTTCTTCTTTAATAAAATCAGTAGCTTCTTGATAATAGGGTTCGTTAATTTTATAACTACTGGACTTAGAAGATTCAGGAGCATCAATTCCAATTAATCTAACTCTCTGATTATCTCCGTTTAAATTTATATTTATTGTGTCTCCATCAACTACATATAAAACAGATGCATCTGCCTGCAAACAATTTTCTGAGTTAATGTTCAAATATTTGTAAACTTCTAATGGATAACTTTCAGTACATGGGGTAAAAACTGGTGGACTATTTGCATATTTTGGTGTTCCTTTTTCTGATCTTTGAGAAATGAAATTTATTGTTTGAGTAGATGTGTGCCAGCTAGAAGGTAACAATCCGTCATTAAAATCGTCGTTTCTCTCCATGGAATATCTTTGATTTTTATTGCCTGCAGGCCATATATCTCCTTTGGCAATATCAACAATATTTCCTTCCAAATCTTTAAGAACTAAATTCCCATTTGATTCATCGGACAAAGAAACACTCGCCAAAAAATCTGATTCAATATCTAATATAGATCTTTCATCATTTTTTTGATATCTAGAAATTAAAAAAAATCCTTTAGCAGGAATAACAAATCTTTCCTCTGTGTTTTTATCATTCTTTATATAAATCGATTTATTGCTTGTACCCAGATTTTCGATTTCCCAACCAGTAATATCTATTTCATAATCTCTAGTATTTCTAAGTTCTAACCACTCATCACGCCAATTACTTGAAGAACCGGACCACATAACCTCATTAATAATAATTTCTTGAGTAGAAATTGAAAATACTTTTGTCGCAAAAAACAAACTAAAGATGAAAATCCCTCCAATTATTATTTTATAAATTTTCATTTTTAAAATTTAATTTCTTGACCTTCTTGTAATTCTCCTTCTTGTGAATATTTGTTTTTTTTAAAATCTTGACTTTTTCCAAGATTAATTAAAGTATTTTCGTTAATAATTAAGGACTTATTATTTTTGCTCGTATTTGTAAGATTGGCCACGGGCTGATTTATCTTAGAATTATTAATCGAATTTTTATTTATATTTTTATTGTTGTTATTTACTTTCTTATTAATTAAATTATTATTTTGCTTTTTAACAAATATTTCTTGAGTTATTTGGGAATTATTGTTAATAATTGATTCGTGCAATTTCATAATAGTATTGGCGATTTTGTAAGGTCTCGGTACATTTTCCATGATAAAATTTGGTGCCTCACCAGCAGTTTCTACATAAACTGTACCATAACGAAATAAAGTTTGCCAAAAACCATTCATTTTAGAAGAAACATCTTGGACTCTAGCCAAGTTTTGCTCCGAAACTTCTCTTCTAAACAAACCAATATTTTTAATATTAACTAAATGATTTGAAGTAATCACAATAACATCTAAATAATAATTTATCCACGAAGTTAAACTTACAGCAAAAATTAATAAAAGATAACAAGCAATAGTTACAATTATGTAATGGATATTCTTACTAATAAAAATTCCTTTAATAATATCTTCTTGGAATATTACAAAAGGGATTATCAATGCAACAACTAACGAAATTATACTAACTATCCATGAACCCATAGACAAAGGATGTCTTCTTATAAAATGAATAATTTTTTCGTCTGATTGCTGTTCGTCATAATAAGCACCCTTGCTAAGCATATAAACTCCATCTTGTAACAATTAATAAAATGACGCTTAAAACTATCACTGTTCCTGATACAGTTGTATATATTATAACTATAGGTCTTATTGTGCTTTCAGTATGAGAATACCTATAAAGCTGATTGATCGCAAACAATGAATAAATTCCAAAAATTATGACATAAGTTAAATAGAATAAATAAAGATACAAATTGTAACTTATAATTAAGAAAAATATTATACCTAAAAAAATTATTGGCAGTAAATAAATCAAATATTTTTTAATTTTATTTATCATAATAATTTTTGTTTGGAAGGAATTTGTCCAATATGCTTACCCCCCAAATCTGTAATTACCCTGCCCCTAGAGGTTCTTTTTAAAAAACCAATTTGCATTAAATAAGGCTCGTAAACATCGCAAATCGAGTTTGGCTCTTCACCTGTTGCAGCTGCAATAGTTTGTACACCAACTGGCCCACCGTTAAATTTTCTACTTATTGTATCTAAAATTAAGATATCTGATTTATCTAAACCTATCGAATCAATCTCAAGCATTTCCAGTGTTTGATTGACAATTTTTTTATTGATTTTTCCTTGATTTTTTACTTGTGCAAAATCTCTTATTCTTTTAATTAAACGATTTGCAATTCTTGGTGTAGAGCGTGATCTTTTTGATATTTCGATTAAACTTTCTTTGTCCAAGGAAATGTTTAAAATTTTTGCTGAACGATTAATAATCTGCTGCATATTTTGATTATTGTAATAATCTAGCTTACATACAAGACCAAATCTATCTCTCATTGGAGAAGAAATCGAACCAATTCTGGTAGTTGCACCTACTAAAGTAAAATTCGGTAAGTCCAAACGCATAGTCTTGGCTGAAGGTCCTTTACCAACTATTAAATCTAAAACATAATCTTCCATTGCAGGATACAAAATTTCTTCAACAATTTTATTAAGACGATGAATTTCGTCAATAAACAAAACATCTCCATCTGACAAATTAGTTAAAATTGAAGCTAAATCCCCGGGTCTTTCAATCGCAGGTCCTGATGTTACTTTAATAGATGCATCCATTTGATCTGCAATAATATGAGCCAATGTAGTTTTACCTAAACCAGGAGGACCATAAACTAAAACATGCTCTAGGGCATGATTCCTTTTTCTGGCTGCTTGTGAAAAAATTTTAATACTGTCTTTGATTTTTTCTTGACCAATAAACTCATCTAATTTTTGAGGTCTTAAATTAACATCAAGCTTTTTGTCTTCAATAGTAATATTTTGATTAATAACTAAATTATTTTTTTGCATATTAACCTTTTAACATTTTTGCAAATGATAAGATAAGAAGTCGTTTCATACTTTATCATATATAAAAAAATAAACCTTAGCAAGGATTTTTATATATTAATTCAATATTTAAAATAATATATTACTTCTTGTGTTTTATTAATATTATAATCAACTACCTCGCAGCAAGCTAAGAGATATAAATTGAAATAATTTATACGAAGCAACCTGCCTGCCTGTCTGCCGACAAAGCAGGCAAGGCAGGGCTTCGGGTAATTCACCCACTTGTCCGCCTTTGGCGGATTAAAAGCAAATTATTTTTTATGGTAAATAGCTGATAGGATTAACCCTATTGCCATTTTCCCATACCTCAAAATGAAGATGAGGACCGGTTGACCAACCAGTATTACCTAAATAACCAATTACATCACCTCTTTTTACTTCTTGTCCTGGCGAAACAGTGTAACTCATTAGATGGGCATATAATGTAGAATATTTAGAATTATGAGCTATTACAACATATTTGCCATAACCATAATAACGACCATCGGTCATCATATCTCTAACTGTAACAACAGTACCATCTGCTGAAGAATATATTGGAGTGCCTTGAATATTAACTAGATCTATCCCGGTATGAAAAGATTGAAAAGGTGTTGACGAACCATAATAACAACTAATGTATCGATAATTTGCAGGCCAGGATAACCCTACAGGCGATGTACCTTTGTCCTTAGGAGCAACACTACCACCACCCTGAGAGGATCTCCTAATTTCTGCTTGAATATTTGCAATTTGCGATTCAACTTGTGTAGTAAGCCGCTTTGCTTCCTCAACCTGATCTTCAAGCTTTGATTGTTGAACTTTTGTATCTTTTAGAACAACCTCTTTTTCCTTTTTTTGAGAATCTAAACTTATTTTATACGCTTGTTGTTCACCTTTTAATGACGCAAGATTTGCTTTCTTTTTATCCAATTCTGATTTTTTATTTTCTAAATCAGTTTTAATTTGGTTAATTCTATTGATTGATGCTTCTAATTTTGACTCTAAAATTTCAAAATAATGATTTTGATTGATAACTTCAGATAAGTTATTTACACTAATTATTATTTCCCAAAAATTCTTCCTACCTGTTTGATACAATTCGACCAAAGTGTTTTCTTTATTTTGATTTTCAATTACTAGCTCTTTTTGTCTATCTTCTATTTCAGTATTGGTTTGGTTGATTTCTTTTTCTGTGCTAGATATTTGACCTGTTAAAGAATTAATTCTTTTTTCTGTTTCTGAAATATTACCTTGTAGATTTTCGATTGAATTTGAAAGATTTGTCGCCTCTTGTTTTTTTTCTTTTGCAGCAGACTGCTTGTCTTGCATTTCTTGTTTAGCATTGTTTTGCTGGCTATATAATTCTCTTAATCTAGTAGATAAATCTGAAGCTAATAATAATCCTGAGGAATTAAATAAAAAACATAAAACAGCAATATATATTAATATCTTAGGTAATATAATTACATGAGAGAAATATTTATTTTTAGATTTATTTGTTTTATTCATTTTACCCCTCATTTTTATTATAAAATGGTTAGATTAAAAATCAAGTATACTAAAATAACTTATTTTAATAATTAAATATTACATAATTTTTTCGCAAACAACAGGTTAAAAACAAATAATTGATTTTAAAAATATTCAAAAGCATAAAAAATATTTTTTGTGTGTGGAAAAAAAGTGGATAAGTTATTTAAATTTTTAGATGCTTACCCATTGAAATAATACTACAAAAAACACTAATTATTGCACTAAAAATAAACTCTAATAAAAATATCCATAATAAATTAGAAATGAAAAACTCTTGCATATTGAGTTGAACTTCACCTAAATACTGTGTAACCATAGGCGAAATAAAATAAATACCGAGCCATATTAAGAGCAAAGAAAAAATCGTTGCAAAAAGAGCATATAGCAATGCTTCGACCACAAACGGAACTCTTATAAAAATTTCACTTGCACCAACCAAACGCATAATCTCGATTTCCTTTGTTCTAGTAAAAATTGCTAATTTTACAGTATTTAGAATAACTAAAACAGATATAACAACAAATATTATTCCTAGAATAATTCCAATCTTTTTAGAAAAATTAGTAATATTGACCATTTTTTCAATAATATCTTTATTTTCTTTGTAGCTAACTCTATCTACAATAATTTCGAATTCCTTACCGGATAAATAATTTGCGACCGACTCAAGATCTTCGGATCTGTGCGTTTTAATATCTAAACTAAATGGAAGAGGATTTTCATCTTCGGATATTTGTTCTTTAATTTTTTGACTAATACGCATCTCATTCCAACGATTAAGGGCTTCTTCTTTAGTAACAAAATGAACAGATCTAACATCTAAACGATTTTTTATTTTTTCTTCTAAAACACGAATATCTTTTTCTTCGGCATCTAATTTAAAATATACTGCCAAATCAATTTTTTCTTTAATAGATTCCGTTGTAGTGTTAACAACAATATTAAAAATTACAAAAACGGAAATAATTATTAAAGTCAAAGTCATAACTAAGGTTGCCATCAGAGACAAGCCCCAATTTCGTTTAAAATTTGTGAAACCTAATTTTATTATTCTAGAAATTGTTGTAAAATTCATGATAATTTTCTTTTTATTTTTGTAAATTGATTATTGATATTATAAAATTATTTTAAATGATATATTTACCGCCTCGTTGGTCAGAAGCAACTTTACCATTTTTCAAAACTATCACTCTTTGACGCAGTTTATCAACTATTGCTTGGTTATGGGTTGCTAAAATAACAAGTGTTCCAGCATGATTTATTTTTTTCAGCAATTCAATAATTTCCCAAGCATTTGTTGGATCAAGATTACCCGTAGGTTCGTCTGCAATTAATATTTTTGGTGAATGAACTAATGCTCTAGCTATTGCTGCTCTTTGTTTCTCTCCACCGGAAACCGCATTAGGATACACATCCGCTTTTTCACTTAAACTTACTAATTTAAGAATTTTTTTAACTTTAATGTCAATTTCTTCCTGAGGCACATCACAAACTTCTAATGCAAAAGCAACATTTTCATAAATAGTTTTTTGCGGAAGTAATTTAAAATCCTGAAAAATTGTACCTATTCTTCTTCTGTAAAAAGGTAATTCGCTTGATTTTAAACGAACAATATTTCTTTTTGCAACAAATATCTTTCCACTTATGGGTTTTTCTTCGCGAATCAAAAGACGAATCAGTGTTGACTTACCTGCCCCAGAAGGACCGACCAAGGAAACAAATTCACCTGATGCAATCTTTATGTTGATATTTTTTAGAGCGTGTACTTTATTATAATCTTTATATATGTGGATAAATTCAATCATAAAACTAAGATTCCTCCTATTTATTTAGGATACAGGTTTTTTAATAAAAATTCAATTTATCTGTTGAATATCCATTTGCTTAATTGTCTTAAATTTTTGGTATTTATTATATCTTTTTTTTCTGCCCAACCTCTACGAGCTTGTGCTACTCCATAACGCATATTATCTAGATGTAATACCTGATGAGAATCAGTATTAATAATAAGTTTTACACCAATATTTATTGCCTTTCTAATTAAAACATCGCGCAAATCTAATCTTATTGGATGAGAATTTATTTCCATCGCAACACCTTGTTTAACACATTCTTTAAAAATTTCTTCCCAATCTAACTCAATAGGTAATCTTTTATTAATTAATCTTGCGCTCGGATGAGCAATAATTCTAATGTAAGGATTTTGAATTGCTCTAATTAAACGCCTGGTAGCAGAATGCTTGTCTTGACGAAAACTTGAATGAATGGCACCCAAAACAATATCAAATTTTTTTAATATTTCATTTGGTAAATCAATATCTCCATTTGGTTTAATATTTGCCTCAATTCCTGCAAAAATTTTAATACCGATTTTTTTAGATACTTTTCTAATTTCGTTAATATAATTATCAATATCTTTTTCTTTTAAACCATTAGTGACACCTAAAGTTGATGGATGATCTGTAATTGCTAAATATTCATAACCCAAGGATTTACATTTTTTTGCCATTTCTTCAATAGTATTAGAACCATCTGAATAAGTTGAATGCATCTGTAAATCACCTTTAATATCATGTAATTTAACTAGTTTTGGTAATTGATGTTCAATAGATGCCTTGATTTCGCCTTGATTTTCCCGCAATTCCGGCTCAATATATTCCATTCCAAGTGTTTTATAAACATCTTCTTCTTTTGGACATTTTATAGTTTTAATTTTTGAGTTGTTGTTTTGAGTTTTTAGTTTTAAGTTTTTAGTTTTCTTAATTCCATGTTCAGAAATAGAAAAACCATTTTCTTGAGCATAGGTTCTAAGTGCAATATTATGATCTTTTGAGCCAGTAAAATGCTGAAGTAATGACCCATAGTCTTCTTGCGGTAAAATTTCCAAATCAATCTGAACATTTTCTTTAGTAATTATTGTCGCCTTAGTATCACCTTTATTGACAACTTTATCAACAAAATCTTCTCTAATGAATCTTTCGATAGTTTTTAGTTTTGAGTTTTGAGTTTTGAGTTTAAGCGAAGCGATTATATCTATATCTCCTACTGTTTCTTTCATTCTTCTTAAGCTACCAACATAATCAGCGGTTTTAACTTCCGGATATTTCTTAATAATTTCAATAATATTTTTTGCAATCGGCTCTGCAAAACTTAGAAGAATTCTACTACCAATTTTCTCGTACATACTAATATCGCGTAAAATATTTTGCTTTGTTTTTTCTTGAAAATATTTTGTTGTTTTATCTAACTTAATAGCTTTCTTTAAATCTTTAATAGTTTTGACTTTATAAGATTTAAATAATTTTTTTGCAATTTTTGAACCAACTCCAGGAATTTTCATAAAATTTATAATTGGTTTAGGAATTTTTTTACGCAATTCTTCGTAATAAGCAATTTTACCGGTTTTAATAAATTCCTCAATTTTTTCAGCAATTGATTCTCCAATACCTTTAATGTCCTTTAAAGCTTTAATGCCATTTTTTTGATAAATATCTTCCACTGAAATTGAATAATTCTCTATTGCCCGAGCAGCTTTCTCGTAAGCAGTAATTTTAAACCTATCCTGAACTCTCTCAGCTAAACCTAAAGAACTATCTTGTAAAATTTCAAGCATTATACCTATTTGACTTAGTTGTTGGGATATTTCTTTATTAGTCATAATTATTTAATTATTAAACTATTTATTGCGTATTTTTTCTTCTTCTAGATACTTGTTAGTAAATTTTCTCCATACCAATAAAATGTTTTCTTTTCTTTGATTCACATTATCTGGTTTTGTTAAAGCAAATTCTCTAATTTCAGATTTTGACTTGCTAATTTCTTTAAATGTTATTTCTACATTTTTTGAATCATCAGCACGAAAACTATAAAATTCTTCCCATCCTTCGGCTTTCATTTCATCCTCACTCTTATCTAATAAAGAAATTCCAAGACCCTCGGAATCAACAATATCAGATAGTTCATATTTTCTTTCAGAACTACCAGGTAAATTTTCTGAACTTGACTCAAAACGCATTTATCCTCCAATTCATTTATTAATTAATAAAATTTATTAAGTTTTTTATTATTTTAATTATTCTCTACCAGGAAAATTGATTTTCTGAAAATACCATTTATGTTTTAGCCAATTTTTAATATCATCGTCTATTACTTTATTTAAATCAATATCAAATACTTTTTTTGTTATCCAGTAATATACATCTGCATTATTTTTTTTGGGAATAATATATATACATCCCAAACATTCTGTTTCGGATTTATTTAGAATAGTATATGCAAACATTTCTTTATTACTATGCATCTTTTCATGTTTAATTAAATCATTCAAATCATCCTCTTTTGACAAATCTTCTGTAGGCCAAAAACCACACATTGGCGGAGTTGGGGTTTGTTGTAATAGTTTTATATTGTTTTGTATCGCCGAATAATCTAATTCTAAATCTTTAACAAGAAGTTGTCTTACAATGTAGCTTGCTTTTTTATAACCAACTGGAGTTTTAAAATTATGCATAATTACTTACCGCAACATTTTTTATATTTTTTTCCAGAACCACAAGAACAAGGGTCGTTTCTACCAACTTTTGGCATGGTTCTTTGAACTTGACTGGTTGATTCTTGTTGATTTGTTTGAACCTGACGAACAGTAACATCTACGCCACCAGATGAAGATTTTTGAATGGATCGCTGCTGTGGCATTTCTTGTTGTTTTGTTCTAGCAGTATTTGAAATTGCACCACCCGCTAAAGACTCATCTGCTCCACGCATTACCAAATTTCTCTGCACTTGATTTATATTTTCATTTTGACGACTTGTTCCTGTTGTCTCAATCTTAATTAAAAAAGTTACAACCTTCTCTTCAATAGTAGAAATAAGCTCGTGATATAAATTATAAGCTTCTTCTTTGTATTCAACTAAAGGATCCCTCTGACCATAACCACGAAGGCCAATACCCTCTCGCAATTCAGTCATTGTATTCAGATGCTCTACCCATAGTAAATCGATATTTCTTAAATAAATCATTTTTTCAACATATCTTAACTTATCAATACCTATTAAATTTTCTTTTTCTAAATATTTATTTTTTTCTTCGTCTGCCATGATAGATAAAATCTCTTCGTGTAACCAATTTTCTTTTTCTGGATCTAACTTTAAAATTTTCTTTCTTTTACGATAAATTGCTTCACGATGCTTATTCATTACATCGTCATAATCTACCAAGTGTTTTCTAATATCAAAATTATAACCTTCAACTTTTTTTTGTGCCTGTTCAATTGAATTTGAAATCATCTTATGATGTATAGGCTGATCTTCTGGTAAGCCCAAACGATCCATAATTGTCTTCATTTTTTCGCCACCGAAAATTCTCATGAGCTCATCTTCCATTGAAACAAAAAATTGAGTAGAACCCGGATCTCCTTGACGACCAGAACGACCTCGAAGCTGATTGTCAATTCGACGAGATTCATGTCTTTCTGTACCTATAACATGAAGACCGCCTGAATCTAATACCTTTTTATGATCTTTTTCCCATTCTAATAATTTTTCTTTGTTTTTTGGTGGCTCTCCTCCCAAAATAATATCCACACCTCTTCCAGCCATATTGGTTGCAAGTGTTACGGCTTTCGGTTTACCCGCCTGAGCAATAATTTTTGCTTCTCTTTCATGATGTTTGGCATTTAATAAATTATGTTTTATACCATTTTTTCTAAGCAAGTTAGATAAATATTCGTTTTTTTCAATTGATATTGTACCTATTAGGACTGGCTGATTATTATCTACTCTTGATCTAACTTCTTCAATAATTGCTTGGTATTTTCCACTTTCTGTTTTATAAATAGCATCTTCTTTATCGATTCTTGCCAAAACTCGATTTGTTGGAATAACAAGTACTTCTAAATTATATATTTTCGAAAATTCTTCTGCTTCTGTAACGGCGGTACCTGTCATACCAGATAACTTATTATACATTCGAAAAAGATTTTGAAAAGAAATAGTTGCCATTGTATTTGATTCTCTTTTAACTTCAACTCCTTCTTTAGCTTCAATAGCTTGATGTAATCCTTCTGAATATCGTCTACCTGGCATAAGACGACCAGTAAATTCATCAACAATAATAATCTCATTATTTTTTACAACATACTCTTTATCTTTATTAAAAAGAGCGTGTGCTTTTAAAGCTTCTTCTAGATGATGTACGAGCGTAACATGTTTAGATTCGTAAATATTATCTATTTTCAATAGTTCTTCCATTTTTTTCATACCATCTTGAGTTAAAGTAACAGAGCGTTCTTTTTCATCGATTTGATAATCTTTTTCTGGTTCTAATCTTGGAACCAAAGAAGCAAATTGTGCATACAATGAAGCTGATTCTTCTGCTGGTGCAGAAATAATTAATGGGGTTCTGGCCTCATCAATTAAAATAGAATCGACTTCGTCTACGATAGAAAAATTTAATTCTTTTTGACAAACCTGATTAATATCTATAGCCATATTATCGCGTAAATAATCAAATCCAAACTCATTATTCGTACCGTATGTAATGCCAGCTTCGTAGGCTTGTTTTCTAGATACTATTTGAAAATGTTTTAATCGTTCATCAGTTTCTGATTCAATACTTGCCTTAGGATCATAAATATATGAGGTTTCATGGCCAATCGCAGCACATGAAACGCCTAACGCATAATAAATTTTTCCCATCCAGCCAGCATCACGCTTAGCCAAATAATCATTGACAGTAACTAAATGACAACCTTTACCTTCTAATGCATTGAGGTATAAAGCTAAAGTGGCTGAAAGAGTTTTACCTTCCCCGGTCTTCATTTCAGCAATCTTGCCTTGATGTAATACAATTCCTGCCATTAATTGAACATCGAAGTGTCTTTGTCCTAAAGTTCTTTTTGCAGCTTCTCGAACGGCCGCAAATGCCTCAGGTAAAATATCATCGAGCAATTCACCCTTGCTAAGACGATCTTTAAACTCTTTTGTTTTATTTTGAAGCTGTTCGTCCGTAAGTTTAATATAATCGTCTTCTAAACTATTTATAATAGCGACGATCGGTTCAATTTTCTTTAATTCTTTTTCGTTTGGATCACCAAAAATATTTTCGAAAAAGCCCACATCAACTCCTTTCAGTTATAAAACCTGAATTTTATTGAGATTATAATTATCAATAGTTAATATTTGAAAAAAATACTCCTGTTTTCCTATCGATCATATCATTTTTCAACCTATAACACAAATAAAATTAGTCCATTTCCGGACTAATTTTATACCTATTTATTTAGTTATTCCTTTTTTATTTTTTTTAACTTCCTTTTCATGATACCTGCGAACAAACTTTTCAAATCTATCGTATAACTTATCTATAGTTTCTGGAAAATGTTCTGATATTTCCTCTAAATGCAATGGGGTTTTTAATCCTGGCATCGTGAAATTTAAATGTATTCTTTTACTCAATGACCCTTTCTCTCGTTTAGTATGATCAAAAGTAAATTCAACAATAGCCGGCTCTTTGACAATTTTCTCTAACTTATGAAATTTCTGTTCTAAATAATCTTTATTTTCTGGATATATATCAAAACCACGAAGACCTTTTAAAATAATTTGCATGTTTCTCCTTTTTTAATAAATTGATATTTCAATATATAATACAAAAAAATATCTTTTTTAGTGCTTGGGGTTTTTTAAAATTACTTAGGAGAAATTTCGGTAAATCCACAGTATTTTTGTAAAACTTTCGGAATTTTTACTGATCCGTCGACTTGTTGGTGATTTTCTAAAATAGCAACTAGTGTTCTACCAATCGCAAGACCAGTTCCGTTTAAAATATGAACAAATTTATTTTTTCCGTCTTTGTCTTTGAATTTTATATTTAAGCGACGAGCCTGAAAATCTGTGCAATTAGAACAACTAGTTAGTTCTCTGTATTTTTCTTGACTCGGCATCCAGACTTCTATATCAAATTTTTTTGTAGCTGGCATTCCTAAATCTCCTGTACACATTTTAGAAACTTGATATGTAAATCCTAATTCCTGCATAATTTCTTCTTCAATTTTTAGTATTTCTTGATGTATTTTTTCTGATTCTTTTGGATTAGCAAAAATTACCATTTCTACTTTATCAAATTGATGTTGACGCATTATTCCACTTACATCTTTTCCATAACTTCCTGCTTCTCTGCGAAAGCAAGTAGAAAAACCAACAAATTTTTTTGGCAATTTGTCTTGGATTATTTCGTCCATATAATAAGGAACTATTGATTGTTCGCTAGTTCCCACTAGCACCATTTCATCTTGTCTGGTGTGATAAGCGTCATCATTTAGTGCTTCAAAATAACCCGTGCCTTTAGCTGTTGACATTTTTTCTAAAACCGGGGGAATCATTGGAACAAAACCTTTTTTTGATAATTTATTCATTAAAAATTGTACTAAAGCAAATTCAAGCAAAACTGCCTGGTTTTTTAAATAAGTAAATCTACTACCAGAAACTTTTCCAGCTCTTTCTGAATCTATTAAATCTAATTCCTTTCCAATCTGCGTATGGTCTTTTAATTTAAAATCAAATTTTGATTTTTCCCCATGAGTTTTAATTATTTCATTTTCTTTATCTGATTTTCCAATTTTCACATCATCTGCTGGAATATTTGGCACATGATACATAAGTTCTAATAATTCTTCTGATGCTTCTAATAATTGTGGCTCTAAATCTTGAAGCATTTTCTTTATTTTTTTACCTTTTATTACATCTTTTTTCTTAGCTGTTTGGTTTTTTTCTTTACGAAGCAATTCAACTTTTGTCTGTAAGTCAATTTTCTTTTTGTCTAAACTGAGTATTTTATCAATATCAACTTTTACATTTTTATTTTGAGCTGCTTTTTTTACTTTTTCTGGATTTTCTCTTATAAATTTAATATCGAGCATATGATTCCTTTTAATTATTAATTTTTGCCTATTGATTCTATTGTATTTTCAATTATTTGATGAGCTTCTTCTAAAGAAATATTAAATCTTTTTTTAAGTTCTTGAGCAAATAAATTATGATGGCCCCAGTTATAACTTGCATCTATATCGTGAGCTCTATTTTCTGCATAATGACGTGCGGCTGAAATCGGATTATCAGATGACTGGATAATATCTTTATCTTCTTGCGAAAGTGAAATCACTCCCAAACCTTCTTTTTTTAATTTAGCTTCCCATTGTTTAAACAAAGCGTCTCGTCTTCTTTTATCACTAATTTCTTTATTTTTTTGCCCTGCTGTTTTATATTTACTCATATTTAAATCATAATTTGGTTTTGTTTCAACACTCATAATTTCTCCTTTTTTATTTCTTTAAATCTTTTAACCACAAAATCCTTATCTAAAATATTCAAAAACCAACCTGCTTTCGGACCTGATGATTTGCCAAGAATAACTAAATAAATAGCTTCGAAAGTTTGCTTTGGTTTTAATCCTAATTTTTTTCCACTTTCGTAAATATGATTATGTAATTTTTCAGAATCAAAATCTTTATTTTTAATATCATCTGCTAGCAAATGCAATAATTTAATTTGTTCGTTTGAGAGTTTGATATTTTTTGGCAATTCTTTTTGAACACTGAATTTAATATTTTCAGGCGCATAATTTTTTAGCCAATTTTTGACTCGCTCAATTTGTTCCTTTAAAAGTTTTTCATCATCTAATGCATCTTTATGGTCAGTACTTGATAAAATTCTTTTAATTTCTTTTTCATTGCCTTGTGCTGCCTGCACGGTGTTAATTAAATGTTTAAAAGGAACTTCTGGTACTGACTTACCATTGCGTTTAATTTGACATGCTTCATAAATTGCTTTTTCGGCATTATTTGCTTCACCATCTTTACATTTTTGTTCTAATCGGGCGTACTCATCTACAAGTTGTAATAATTCCATACCTGGATCAAATTTTAGTTCGCGATTGTATGGAACTCTTGCAAACATGTATCGTAAAATCTCTGCTGGAACAATCTTAAGCATATCTTGAGCCGATATTACATTACCAAGAGAAGATGACATTTTTCCTTTTGAACCTTTTAAATAAAGTAAATCATAAGGAATTCCAAAAGGAGCTTTGGATTTAAAAATTTTTTCGCAAATAGCTTTCCCGGTATCGTATGAACCGCCAACTGTTGCATGCTCTTTTCCATATGGTTCAACATCAACTGGAATCTTGCTCCATCTTGCAGGCCAGTCAACCCGCCAGGCAAGTTTACCCTCGCCATGTGAATAGTCTGACCAGCCAACATTGCCACAAGTACATTCGTATTTTACGCGATGATTTTTCAAATCTTGCTCAATTACTTTAGTATTGTCAGTTTTGCATTTATTGCAATATGGGTTGTAAGCTAACCAATCTTTTGGCATTTTTCTTTGAGAAATATCTTCCAATATTTTTTTAATTTCATTATTATTTTTTAGAGCAATTGTAATTCTATCGGTGAAAAAACCTTGTTTATACATTTTCGTGGCAGAAAACATTTTGTAAGTAATACCCAAATCATCTAAAACCTCTAAAAAAGGATCTAAAAATCTTTGGGCATAGCTTTTAGCTTTATCACCTTTTGGATCAGGAATTGCCGAAAGTGGCCAACCAATATATTTTTTAAAATCTGCTGGTAAAAATGGATATAATTTTCTAAGCCTATCAAAATCATCAGCAATGTAAATAAACTCAACTTTAGCCCCTTGTCTTTCTAGTTCACGACGAATAAGATCTGCAGTCAACACTTCTCTCATATTGCCAATATGAATATGACCAGAGGGTGAAATTCCAGTTGCAATTATGAGCTTTTTACCACGTTCTTTAATAATTTTTTTGGCAACATCTTGTGCCCAATAATTTGTTTTTTTCATTCTAAGTTAATAATACTAAAAAATCTCCCCTTAAACAAGCTGGGAGATTTTTTTATTTGCAATAGTTAGAAATTAATTTAATAATTTTATGCGCTATCAGTGATAAAAAATCAGTTGTTATTATTCGATTTTTAATATTTTACAACTTAATTTACCATCTGGAGTTGGAAATTCAACCCTGTCATTAACTTTATGTCCTAAAAGAGAATTTGCAATTGGAGATTCACAAGAAATTTTTCCACTTGCCGGGTCTGATTCATTAACTCCCACAATTTCGTACACTTCTTTATCTCCCTCAATTTCCATTGTCACCTTGTCTCCAACACTAACTTCTGATAAATCTTTCTTTTTGTTAATAACTTTAACCTTTTTTATCATGTTTTCCAGCTCTTGAATTCTACCCTCAATAAATGCTTGTTGTTCTTTAGCATCTTGATATTCAGAGTTTTCAGAAAGATCGCCATATTCCTTGGCGGTTTTAATTCTTTCACGAACTTCTTTTCTTTTATTTTCTTTAAGGTCTGTTAATTCTAATTGAAGTTTTTCAAGACCTTTTTTAGTTAATACTTTACACATAATTAATACTTCCTTAATTCAAATTTTACAATTATTTGTATGATAATATCATACACTACATTTTTTTGAGATTATATATAAGATACCAAAAAAGGGTGTTTTTTGTCAATAGTTTGTTGACAAAAAATAAAAGTAAAAAAAGAAAATTTATATTAAATTATGAATTTCCCTGTGGCAGAGACCACAGGGTTTTCTGGCGAAGGGTGATAAAAAAACAGGGAATAAATATATTCCCTGAAATATTGTGCATTTGAATTAATTGTTTTGAGATTTGGTTGAATCTTGCTTAGTATTGTTTTGATTGCAACCATATCTTTGTTCAATCTTTTTTGCTAATTCTTCAAATCCAGGATCCCCCTGTTTAATTACTTTTAGTGGTCCGTTTAGGACACATGTCCTTGACGAATCACCGTAAAAATCAGGATCTTTTCTCATTGTTCCTCCTTTTTTTTCGATTTTTCTGTATCAATGGCGTGTAAGGTCCTAATCATCATTTTTTACCAAGTTGCTTTATTTTTGCTTGGCAATTTTCGATGATTTTTCGAAGTTGCTGTTCTTGTTCATCTGTATACTGGCCAGATGCCAGCATATTCTCAGCAATTTCGATATTTTTTTCTGCTTCTTTGATCTTTTTTTCAGAACAAGATATCAATTTTCGCATTATCTCTTCTACTCCTGATTTTGCATTTCCTGGATGTGGATTTTTTTGATTTTATCTTCTCGTGTATTGTACTTTGTCGCCAAAATTTTCACCTCCTTTTGCTTTTATTTTTTGACCCATGCCGGGCCTGAAGGTTTTTACGAAACTTACGCTTTCTAGCAGGTAAGCTTCGAATAACATTTTTCTTCGTTAATATCACCTCCTAGTAAATTATTAAGCTACTTTGACAATTTTTTGATAAATAAAAAAAGCTTGCCAAATTGCTTGTAAATATAATAACAAAAAAATTACTTCTTGGCAAGGCCTTTTATCCACAACTGTAAATTTTTAAGTATTTATGTAATTTTTTTAGCTTTAGTTTTCTTTTTTATTCTCAAAATAATATCTTAAAATATCTTTTGCAACCGGAACTGCTGCATCACTTCCTTCGCCACCATGTTCAATTAAAACCACTAATGCAATTTCGGGATTTTCATATGGAGCAAAGGTAGTAAACCAGGCATGTGTTTTTTTAGAATCAGATGTTTGTGCAGTACCAGTTTTACCTGCCGATGAAATTGGTAAATCCTGCAAAGATCTTGCACTGCCGTCAGTAACAGCTTGTCGCATTCCTTCACGAACGATTTGGATGTTTTCTGAACTAATGAAATCACTTCTTATAACCTCTTTTTGACTTTCATAAATTAATTCGCCCTGCCAATTTGTCATTTTTTTAACCAATTTTGGTTTTAATAATTTTCCTCCATTTGCGATTGCACTTGTAGCATTTAACATTTGTATTGGGGTGGTTAAAAAATCACCCTGTCCAATAGATAAATGATATGTGTCGCCCTGATACCAAGGTTCATTTTTGACTTTCTTTTTCCATTCATTACTAGGTATCAATCCTTTATTTTCTCCGTTTAAATCAATTCCTGTAAGTTCGCCAAACCCAAACTCTTCGAAGTATTTTCGTAATCTCTCAAGTCCTAAACCTTGAATTTTGTCATAGCCACCACCAACAGCATAGAAAAAAACATTAGAAGACACTGCGATTGCCTTGCGGGTATTAACATAACCATGCTCTTTCCAATCAGGATAAACCCAATTCCCAATTTGAATTTCTTTAGGAGCATATATTGTAGTGTTTGATGAAATTACGCCTTCTTGTAAACCAGCGGATGCAACAATTGGTTTAATTACAGAACCAGAGGGATATGCGCCACTAATTGCTCTATTTAACATGGGCTTATTTTCATTTTTAAGTAGCTCTTCATATTTTATATTTCTATCAGCAGAAGAAAAAATATTATTATCATAAGACGGAATATTGACCAAACTTAATATTGATCCATCTTGCGGATTCATAGCAATAACTACACCTTTACTTGCCTGAACTTGCTTGATTTTTTCATGTAGCGTATCGGCAATTTTTTTCTGAAGGTCATAATCGATTGATAAATACAAATTATCACCTGGAGTAGGATCTAAGGTTGCTAAAATTCTTTGGATCTGTCCTTTAGAATCAACTTCGACTTGTTCTTTACCAAATTCACCAGTTAATTCACTATTATAAATTAGTTCTATGCCAGATTTGCCAACAATACTAATTAATTTTAAATTTGGATCTGAATGCAATTCCTCTTCATTTACTTTGCCAACATAACCTAATATATGTGATAATCCTGGCAAAACTTCATAATAACGCATTGGTTTTTTTGAAATTTCTAAACCTGATATATTTTTAAATTTAACTTCTAATATTAATGCTTCATCTCTGTCTATGTTTTCTTTAAGAACTATTGAATCTAAAGAAAATAAACCAATATCGTCAATTTTTTTTCTAAGTTCATCTGTATTAATATCAATATTTTCTTTTAACAATGAATAAATTTTTTCTCTTTCTTGCTTTTCTTTGGGCAAATCAGCTGGGAAAAGTTCTAAATTAAAAGAAGCAATATTTTTAGCTAAAATTTTTTCGTTTTTATCATAAATATTTCCCCTTGAAGCAACAATATCTTTACTTCTAACTCGATTACCTTCTGCCAAATATTCGTGTTTCGCTCCTTGAGCAATTTGTAAATCAAGTAATCTAAAAATCATCAATAAACTAAAAACAAAAACAAAACAATACATCAATATAAAATTTGGCTTTTCAATTTTTTGTTCTAAAGTGTCACTATGGCTTGGTGTTTCCTGGGGATGCTGATATTCTTCTAGGTTTGATTTGATTTTTCCTAATTTATTGTGAATATCTTTTCCATTAGAAAAATTTTCAAACGGATTATAATTTAACTTCATATTTTTACCTTAATAATTGATTGGGGTTCCAAATAGTATTTTAAAAAATAATAAATAATATAACCAATAAATGTATTATAAATTGCATTTAGAAGTAGTAATTTAATTTGAAAATCATAAAACAAAAATGCAAAATCAATTACAAAGCTACAAATAACAAAAAAGAATATTATAATAAACAAATTTATTTGATGAAAAAATTTCGTTACAACAAAGGTAGCTAACAAATATATAAATAAATAAGAAAAAGTATAAAAACCAAACTTAATTGGTGAAATTAAATCAAGTAGAACACCAGATAAAAGCCAAAATACTGCTAAATCATATCTTTTAATTAATATTAAAGACAACATAATCAATAATGGTAAATTAAAAACTGCATAATAGATATCTAATCTTGGCACAATTGTTATTTGTAACATAACGACTAAGATTATTGCGATAAAATTAATTATTTTTTTCATCTTAAAATAAATACTATATCTAAGTTATTAAATTTTATTGGTGACTCTATTTGGGATTTTTGAAATATTTCCGATTCTGCAGAAATAATTTTTTTTACCTTACCAACTGGAATTGATTGAGGCAAATTTCCACCAAGTCCACTTGTAAGTACCATTTCTTCCTTTTTTAATTCGATATCTAAAGGGATTTCTCTTGCAATAAGACCGGTTAACCCACCCTGTAAAAGACCTGTAGCGCGCGAATCTTGCATGACAATCGGTATGAGTGAAGTCGAGTCAATAATAAGTAAAACATCACAATTATCTTTATAAACCTCAGAAACAACACCTACTAAAAAACCAGAAGAAACAACAGCTTGATTTTCTTTAACTCCATCGTCATAACCTTTATTTATTTTTATACTTCGAATATATGAATTAGGAGAATATGAAATTACTTCAGCCGCAAGATATTCTTCCTGTTTTCTATCTTTAACAAATCCCAATTCTCCTCTTAAAATTTTATTTTCATACTGAAGTTCTTTTATTTGAGCAAGTTTTGCTTTTAATTCTAAATTTTCTTGACTCAAATTATTATTAATTTGTTCGATTTGTCCAATTGATATAATTTTTGAAAAAAAACCTTGTGTATTATTTTTCATTTCTATCATTATTCTTAAAAATGGATTAGATAAATTTTGACTTAAATTTTTAATAGGTAAAATTACCCAAGGATATAAAATAAAACCTAAAAGGGCTAAAATAATTATAATAACAATAAGTAAATTATTTTTTTTCATAAAATTAATATTGTATCTTAACCACTAAGCTTATTCACAGATCATATAGATTTAAATTTCGTTAAAAATTTTATTATCAGTGAAATCTGTAAAAAAAAGATCTGTGGTTAGATTATTAATTATTTCCTAATCTGTATTATCTGTGCAAAAAGATCTGTGGTTAGATTACTTTAAAAATTCTATTTTTGAAATTCAGTAGGCAATAACACACCTTTTAGTAAATCAAGATCTTCTAATACTACTCCTGTACCTCTTACAACACATGTTAGAGGGTCGTCTGCGATGTGCACTTTGGTTTGAGTTGAATGTTGTATAAGTTTATCAAATCCACGCAATAGTGCACCTCCACCTGTTAAAACTATTCCTTTTGTCATAATATCAGCCACAAGTTCTGGTGGGGTTTCTTCAATAGTTGTTTTTATTGAATCTACAATGTCTTGAATAGAATTTTTAATAGCATCTCTTATTTGTTCGTCTGTAACAATTATTTCCTTAGGTAAACCAGTAATTAAATCTCGGCCACGCATTGGAATTTTTAAAGTTTGTTTTAGTGGCAAGGCAGAACCAATTTCAATTTTAATTTCTTCGGCAGTACGGTCGCCCAATACTAAATTTAATTTTTCTCTTGCATAATTTTTAATATCCTCGTTTAATTCATCTCCTGCAATTCTTAATGATCGAGAAGCAACAATTCCACCCAATGAAATAACTGCTACTTCTGTAGTGCCACCACCAATATCAACAACCATACATCCCGAAGCTTCTTGAATAGGTAATCTCGCACCAATTGCAGCAGCAATAGGTTCCTCTATCAGATAAACCTCTCTCGCTCCTGCATTAATGGATCCTTCTTCGACAGCTCTTCTTTCAACTTCTGTAACTCCGTAAGGGATACCGACAATTACTCTTGGCCTTGGCAACAATGTAAAACCTTCTTTGTGAACTTTTGAAATAAAATACTTAAGCATCTGCTCAGTTACTTCAAAATCAGAAACAACACCATCTACTAAAGGTTTAATTGCCACAATATGACCCGGCGTTCTTCCTACCATTTGCCTAGCTTCTTCGCCAATAGCTAATACTTGTTTTGTTTTTTGATTTATTGCCACCACCGAAGGTTCATTAATAATCACACCCCTACCCTTAATATATACCAATGTGTTGGCTGTACCTAAATCTATTCCTACATCATGTGAAAACATACCGAGTAATCGGTTTAACATATTTTTCTCCGTAAATTAATATTAGCTATAAACTAGATTAAAATCAACATTTTTTATCTTTTTTGTTTATTTTGATTATGCTCTTCTAATGTTTCGGCAAAAAATATTTGATTATCTTTTGAATGTAAAAAATAAAAATATTTATGTTTTTCTGGCTCAAGTACAGCTTTTATGCTTGCAAGTCCTGGATTACAAATAGGTCCTGGAGGTAAGCCCCTATAAAGATATGTATTATAAGGAGAATTTACATCTTTATAATCTGATAATTTTATTGGATCCCAACTACCTTTCGCATACTGAATAGTTGGGTCTGCATCCAATTTCATATTGATATTTAATCTATTTGTATATAAACCCGCAATTTGAGGTCTTTCATCGTTTGTTTTTGCCTCTCTTTCAACAATTGAAGCTAATATTAAATCGTTTTTTGTAACTGACAAGTCCTTAGTCTTATTTTGAAAATTTTCTGTTAATTTATTAACAATTTCTTGGGCATTAGCATTAACTGATATTCTGTATGTATCTGGAAATAAATAACCTTCTTTACCCTCAGAAAATTTCATAAATTCATCAAATTCAACAATGTTGTTTTCTGCAAGCATCTGTGCAATTTGCTCCCTGCGCCAACCCTCAATAATTGTAATCTTATTTTCTTGCACATTACCTTTAGACACTGGATCAAGTATTTGATCTAATGTCATATTAGATTGTAAATAATATATTCCCGGTATTAAATTAATATTTTTAAAATACACATATAATGCAAATATGTACTTATTGTGAATAAGTTTTTTTTGTTTTAATGATTCACCAATATCTAAAGTTGTTTCTCCTTCAAAAATTTCAAATGAAATATTTTGGCTGGATTTACCTGCAGGAATTTTTGTTGCGTAGAAATAATACATAATCGGCAGTAAAATTATAATAATTAAAACAATGAAGCAGGTAAGCCATTTATTTTTTTTCTTGCCAAAATCACAATTTTCCTGGTTTTTGTTTTTTAGATTTTCGGATAAATTATGATGTTTTTCAAAATTATCATCAGACTGTTTTTTCTTTTTAAATATAATATCTCTCATATTTTCCTCCTTGAAAACTATAAATTCCTATCTAAGTATTGATCCAAAATCAATTTAGCAGAAAATTGATCTTTTCTTTTTTTAATAGTGTCTATGCTTAATCCTTTTTTAAATAATAAATTTTCTGCTTCCTTGGTTGTTAATCTTTCATCTTCTAAAAATATTTTAATTTTTAAATTATATAGATTAATCTTTTCCTTAAAAATTTCAACGAAATCTAAAACATATTTTGTCATATCAGAATCTGTTCCATCCATATTTTTAGGCATACCAATCACAATCTTATCAATATTATTTTTTTTAATTAAAAAAATAATTTCAACAATTGCTTTTTTTTGATCTAAATAATTTATTGTGCAAAATTCCTCAGAAATTAATTCTGACTTTGAAATCGACAAACCAATTTTTTTTCTTCCAACATCTAATGCAAGTATTGCCATGAATTTATTATAACATATTTTATTATGACTAAAATAAATTAAGGCACGCTTGATGTTTATATACGCGTGCCATAGACAATTATTAGAAGGTTATAAATCTTCGTAGATATATTTGTCTCCACGGACTGCATCTTTATTGTCTAACCCGTATCCGTAGAGAAATACTTCTCTCTTTTTATATCGGATTCCTGTAAAATCAGGGATTAAATCCGAAGTGTTTTTTGTATCCAAAAAAACTACCGAGTAGATATTTTTAGGATTCATTGATTTAATTTTTTCAATAGCTGCTTGCATAGAAAGGCCTGTTGCAAGTAAGTTATCAATAATAAAAACCTGTCTATTTTCGATTAAATCCACATCTGGAGCATGAGTGATAATTCGCTGACAATTAACCATTTGATCGCCTTGATAGTTTTTTTTCATGGCGATAATAGTAGTTTTAATTTCAATATTATATCTCTTACCATTCTTCTTTTTTTGTGTATCTGCTTCGTAATACATAGCTCTTTCTAAGTCAGCCATGACATTAATACCGCCAATCGCAATAGCAACGAATACTATTTGTTTAATATTGTTTTCTTTACAGTAATTATAAATATTTCTAGCAATTTTTCTCACACCAAGCTTGACTTGGCGTTTGCTAAATAAAATTTTGTACTGCTTGGTTTGACCATTAATGGTTCTGTAAATAATATCACCACGTTTTTTAGCAGGTTTATTTTCCGTTTTTATCATATCAATCATCTCCTATAAAAAAATTTTTATGTTCAGGATTTTTTTATTATTTTATTTTAAAAAAAGACGCTTACAAAGGCCTCTTTTAAAAAATAAATATTAAATACTCTCCATATACAAACGCTACAGCAAATATGAATAATTGTCAAATTATTCTTGGGTATTAGATTTTTCAACTTTTTTTTCAACCTTAATTCTTCTAGTTAAACGAGGTAATGTTTTTGGCCACCAAGAAGGTTTGATTTCAATATCAACTGTTTTAATTGTTTCATCCTGTTTGATTTTGTTTTCAGCGTCAAATATTTTTTTACCTTTCACGCTATTTTTAATATTTTCTTCATCTATTTTGGGGCCTGTATGAGTATTAATTTTTTGATTTAATTTTAATATACCTTCGGAAAAATCTGTATTGCCAGAAATAGTATGGATCTCATCGGTTTCAGAAAGAATTACTTCTTTATCGTCCGGAACATTTTTATTTAATGCTAAAGTTATAACCTCCCTGTATTCGTTTTCATTGTAGGCAATTGTTCTAGATTTCACTGTAATTCTTACTTCGAAATTTTCACCCTCTGAGTTAATCGTTTTATTAGAAGAAAAGGATATTTCGTCGTGGGTAATAGTTGAATCAAAAAACTTTTTCTTGCCAATTTTATTAGTTAGTTCAATAATATTTTTTTCAATAATCAGTTTTTTAATTTCGTCTTTAGCCTTATTTATATCGTCTTCAGTAACTATCTTGATTTTCTTACTCACTCCGCCAGACATAGCAGCACTAGATTCAGCTGAAACACTCGCATTAACTGAAAAACTACTTGGTCTGATATTGTATTTATCACCTGCCTCTGAGGCCTGAACTTTAACACTTGCTGCCCCTGCAGATTTAACTACATTACCTCCGGCATCAACAGAAGCAGTTGCCTTAGGAACAGTAACTGACTCAGTTGAAACAAATTTCAATCCATTAGCTGTAAATGTTGTGCCGGCTGCTAAACTCTGCTCTACTCCAGTACCGTTAGAAAGTTTAATTGTACCACTAGCTTTTTCTCCTAGATCTTTGGTTCCTGTAGAAGGAAAAGTTTTTATTTCTTGTTTTTCAATTTCAATTAACTCACCAGGAACAGCATTCCGGCTTTCATCAATTTTATTAATATTGTTGTCGACCAAAATTTCTAGTTCTGTTTCAAATGGCTCACTCTGAAAAATTAAATTAATTTGTGCACTCGGCAAAAAGAAATAAAGTAGCCCAATTGCGACTAGAATAATTAAAAGTAAAATTAATATTTTACCAATATGTTTTTTATTTGAGTTTTTACCTGAATTTGAAAAGGATGGGGTTTTTGATTCTGAAAAATTAGACTTATTATAATTTGGCGAAGCATCAGTATTAACAATTTGTTTTTTAAAAAAAGGTTTTGGTTTACTAACTTCTTCTTGAACTGGACTAGACTGGTAGTCGTGAACACTAACTCCTTTTGGTTTTGAGGACTGTTTCTGGCTTAAATCTAATTCGATTATTTCAGATGATTCTGGTTCGGGTCTAGTTGGATTAATTATTGGTCTTGAAGAGCGAATACTATCATAAACTGATAACCCCACCTGAGACGCTAAATTGCGACCTATTCTATCTTGAGTTACTAAGGCAATATCTTTTTTCAATACTTCTGCCTCTTTTTTTAAAATTTTTAAATTAATTACACTTTGAATAATTGCTGCTCCTTTAGGAATTACTAAAGCAACACTTTTTCCAGACAATGATTTCATCTTTTCTATAACAGAAGGTATTTCTTCATCTAATTCTAAATATATTACTTCGTCCATACCACTCCTTTGAAAAAATTATTTTCCCAATGTTTTAACAACGCTATTAAGGATTCCATCAACAACTTTCTCTTGACCGACCAATTCAATTGATAAAGAGGCCATTGCCATTGGAGTCACATGCATTGGATCCTTGAGCTCTTTTGTATCGTCAATAATTGTTGTGATATTTTTTGGATTAATATGTTCCACTAATGGTCTTCGAGCAAAAGGTAATTTTTTATTCCATTTCTTATCTTTTAGAGCTTGTACTAAATCTGGCAAAGAACTACCTCCCCCACATAAATATATTTTACTTGGTAAAAGTTCGATTCCTTTAAATTCTCCTAATGTTAATTCTACACCAGCAGTCCAAACCTTGCAATCGCTAACCAGTGCTTTTTTGATTAATTCTTGTTTTTTACCTGTAAGTTGGTTTTTTGAATATTGGATTTTTAACTTTTCTGCTTCTGAAAAAGGCAATGCTAAAACTTGACTAATTCTTTTTGTAAAAGCTCTACCTCCCAAAGCAAACATTTTTGTTCCAGCAACACCTCCAGTTGTAACAATTGCGATATCTGTAGTTCCTCCACCAATATCAACAAAAATTGCTGAAAAATCAGAAGTTTCTTCTGGTCCCATGCAGCGAGCAACTGCGTAGGGTTCTGCAACAATTGAAATTAAATCCAATTCTAGCGATTGAGCAATAGTCTGCAAAGCACCTAAATGAACAATAGGTGCAAAAGCATTGAATACTCCAATTTGCATTTCTTTCCCCTGAAATCCTATTGGATTTACTATTTTATATCCATCTATTCTTACATCTACCACTGCTGCATTAACCAGTCTGATATCAAGCTCGGCTATTCCTGACTCCCAAGACAAAATAGATCTCGCCCTATCAAAAGCTCTGCGCTGTACTCGAGCAATAATATCTTTTAGTTCTTGCATAGTAATTTTTGTTTGAGGTTTTGGTCTTGTGTATCTAATAGTTGTGGTCGTACCCTTCACTAATTCACCTGCTATACCAATTATTACTTGGTCGGGTAGTATTTTTGCCTGGGAAGCAGCCATTTCTAAAGACTGTTCGCAGTTTTTTATTACTCCGTGGATATCAGTTACTGTGCCTGATTGCATATCAGTTAGTTTCTGCCTCTGCTTACCAACGCCTAAAATATGAGCTTTCTCATTTTCAACTTTAAAAATTAGAGTTTTTACAAACTCCGTTCCAATATCTAAACTAATTGCATAATTAGCATTTGACGACTTACTCTTGAAAAAATCGAAAAATCCCATAATTGTATTTATTAATTTTTTATTTAAATATTGTTTATACTTACTAGCATTATATCATATTATTTCAGATACTAAAATTTCAAAATATTGAAGCTCCCACGACCTTACCTGTCTGCCCGCTTCGGCGAGGCAAGCCGGCCTGTCTGCCGATAAGGCAGGTAAGGCAGTCAATGCGGGCGGTCGGGGAATTCCGCAAAGAGAAATTAAAATTTTTTATGAATAAAAAAATAGCTTCTAAACTCTTAGGAGCTATTTTCTGACATGTGCCAGCTTTTTTTTATATAATCTAAAATTCCAATTTGCAAAAATTTTCCAGAGAAAAAATCTCTAGATAATACCTTACTTACTTCAATAATTTCTGCTTTTAGTAAAAATTGTTCAGACGCAATATTTACTTTAATGGTTTCATACATTTTCGGATATTTATAGTATTGAATTGGTAATAAATTAATTGTTAGATTTGTTTTATTTATAATACTTGATAATTCTGTATTTGTTGGATAATAAATAGTTATATATGTTACTTTAAGAGTTATTAAATACAGGGCTAAAGATAATACTAAATCAATCGGTAACATGATTAAATTCAATAAAAATACCATTTTGTTAAACAACCTACTCACCTCCTAAAAAGTAATTATTTTAAAACAGCTTTAATTCGACGGACACCTGAAGAAGAAGATTTTTCCGAAATAATTTTAAATTTACCCAATTCTTTTGTATTTTTCACATGAGGTCCACCACAGATTTCACGAGAAAAATATCCTTTATTTGGACCTATAGTATATACTTTTACAATTTTTCCGTATTTACTTTCAAAAAATCCAAGTGCTCCAGATGCTTTTGCAGATTTCAAATCCATTTCCTTCATAGTTACTGGCAATGCTTTTTTAATTTGAACATTTACAATTTCCTCGATTTTTTGTTTTTCTTCTTCGGATAATTTTTCTTTGTGTTTGAAATCGAACCTCAAGCGGTCGGCTGTAATATTAGACCCACATTGCATAACCTGCTCTCCTAACACTTTTCTTAACGCCTGATGTAAAAGATGAGTTGTAGTATGATAACAAGTTACAACTTCTGAATCATCTGCAAGTCCGCCTTTAAATTTCTTCTCTGCACCCTTACGAGAAAGTAATTGGTGTTTTTGAAATGCTTTTTCAAATTCATTTTTATCAACTTTTAATCCTTCTTCAAATGCCATTTCTTCAATCATTTCAATTGGTAATCCATAGCTTTCATAAAGTTTAAAAGCAGATCTGCCAGAAATTTTGTCTTGATTATGACTACGTATTTGATTAACTAATTTTGAAAATTCTTTTTGTCCACATTCAAGGCATCTTTGAAATTTTTCTTCTTCTTTTTCTAAAACATCAACAATTTTTTTTCTTTTATTAATTTCAGGATATATATCTTTGTAATTATCAATAACACAATAAGTTAATTTCTCTAGATATTTTTTATCAGTAATATTAATTAAATTTGCATAACGAATAATCCTTCTAGTTAATCTTCTTAAAACATAACCTTGGTCTAGATTAGATGGTTCAATGCCATCTGCAATAATAAAAATACAAGCTCTAATATGATCTGCAATAATTTTAGCACTTTTCTCATTATAATTTTTTGATAATTTTTTTATTAAATCAATAATTGGACTAAAAAGTTCTGTTTCGTAAATACTATTTTTATTATTAATAACAGCTAAAGTTCTTTCTAATCCCATTCCCGTATCAACATTTTTTTGTTTTAAAGGTACATATTCGTATTCTTGTATTTTTAGATTTACATTTTTAGTTTTGCGTTTTTTATTGTACTGCATAAAAACATCATTCCAAATCTCTACCCATTTTGGATTTTTCGGATCAAATTTTTTCGGTGCTTTATCTTTACCAATCCAATAAAACATTTCTGTATCTGGGCCACATGGACCAGTTTCTCCTGCGGGTCCCCACCAATTATCCAGTTTCCCTAAAAATGCAATGCGTTCTTTTTTAATACCCAATGATTGCCATATTTTTGCTGATTGTAGATCTTTAGGACAATCTTTATCACCAGCAAAACAAGAAACAGCAATTTTATCTTTATTAAGTTTTAATTCCTGTGTTAAAAATTTCCAACTTAATTTAATTGCTTCATCTTTAAAATAATCGCCTAAACTCCAATTTCCTAACATTTCAAAAAATGTGTTGTGAGTGTTATCTCCAACTTGATTAATGTCATCTGTACGCAAACATTTTTGAACATTTGTAAGTCGGGTACCTGCTGGATGTTTTTCTCCTAATAAAAAAGGAACCAAAGGATGCATTCCTGCAGTAGTAAATAACACCGTAGGATCATTTTCTGGTACTAACGGTGCCGATTGAATCTCTTTATGACCATGTGATACAAAAAAATTAAGATATTTTTTACGAAGTTCTTTTGCTTTCATAGATTATATTATTGCACAATTTCTTTAACTGAGTCAACAATTTTTTGCCACCATGTTTTTTCTGGTTGCTCTTGCTCGATCTTTAATTGTTCAGCAACATTTTCTGCTGACACGCCTTGCGTATATAGTTCTTGATAATACAACTCTTTGTATTTTTCTTTAGCGTTCATAACTGTCTTTAAATAACCTGATGTTTCTCGTGGAATAACTGAGTGAGAACGAGAAACAACATATCTGTTGGCAACGCCAGGTCCACCGTTATAACCAGCTAATGCTACTTCTTCGTCATTGTTATAACGATTTAATAAATCTCTTAGATACCATGCTCCATATTTAATACTTGTTTCTGGATCATGCAAATCATTAACGCTAAAATTGTAATTTCCAAAACGCTCCGCAATAAACTTACCAGTACTGGGCATGACTTGCATTAATCCTCTAGCGCCAGCACGAGATACTGCATCGGGATTAAATTTACTTTCGGAATACAAAACAGCAGACAGATATGCTGGATCTAAATCATACTCTTTCGCGTATTTGATGATATATTCTTCGTATTTTAAAGGATATACAATACTTCCCCAGATTTTCGGAAATAAAAAATATATTGCAATACTAAGAACAACTAGTACAATTGCAACGATGCCTATAATAGTTTTGGTTCTCTTTTGCATATATTCCTATATATTATATTTTCATTATATACAAAGATTTAAAAATAAACAAATTTTTAAATTATTATTTATAGTTATAAACATTAAAAAACATCGGAAGATGTTTTATTGTAGAATATATTTATTATAAAAAATAGTATTGTCTTGGTGCCGCGGGCGGGACTCGAACCCGCACGGTTGTTTAGACCACAGGATTTTAAGTCCTGCGTGTATACCAATTTCACCACCGCGGCTAATAATTAGCTAAATTTTCTTTTTATTTCTTCTCTCCCAATACCTGATTTCCAATATTTTTCTCTTTTTCTTGCTATTCTTATATCATTACATTATTCATTATTAATTATTATTTTGTATAGCGTCAGATTTTATAATCTGCAATTTTCCATCCTCCATTACCATCAGGTCTAATTTTACCATTTATCGTAAATCCTGATGCTTTTTTCAAACCACCGCCACCATATATTCTAGCCAAACAAGAAACATCAATATTGTTTTTTTCTGTTCTTAAACTTGCCTTGATTTTACCATTTTGAATCTCATAAAACAAGATTGCAGCAGAACTGTCTGGTATTGTATTTATCAAATTTACAACACCGGCCAAATCACTAACATTTGCTTGATACTTTTTAATATCTTCTAAAGTAATAACCGAAACAACCAATCCTAATTTTTCAATTTTTCTTATTCTTGAAAGTACTAATCCCCATAATTTTAAAGTAGATAATTTTTTTGCATTAGTGATATTGTTTGTTATTTGTTTTAATCTTGCGCCTAAACTTAATAATTCAGAAGTGATTTTCAAAACCTCTGGAGTAGTATTAGAATGTTTAAAACCACCTGTATCATTATAAATACCACACAATAAACTTGTTGCTATTTTGGAATCAATAACAATTCCCCATATTTGGGCAATTTTAAATATTATTTCAGCCGTAGAAGAAGCATTATAATCTACAATATTAATAGATGCAATTTTATGAATATCATTTCTAGGATGATGGTCAATATTAATTATTTTTTTTCTAAATTTTAAATTTTTTTTCAACCTAGAAGCAAAACCAGTTCTTTTAAGATCACCACAATCCAAAATAATTATTAAATCAAAATCACCCAATAAAAAATCATTATCAACACTTTTTACACCCTCTAAAAAAGAAAATAAATTAGGTATTTCATCAAGACATACAGCATAAGAATTTTTACCCATTTTTTTTAATAATTGACAAAGTGCTGATTGAGAACCTAAAGCATCACCATCTGGATTTTGGTGTGTAACAATCAAAATTTTTTCCGAATCTTCTATTCTTCTTTTAAGCTTATTTATTTTTAGCATTCAAAATAATAATTCTTCTAGGGTCGTTTTCAGATGGTTTGTCTTTTAATTTAAGTTCGTCTAGTTCTTCTGGTTTAATGCCTTCTAATTTTGTAAAATTACTAATGTCGTTATAGTGCATTGGGATAACAATTTTTGGCTCGATTTCCTTGATTACAGCTAGCGCTTCTTTCGGATCAAAAACATCTCCTGCTCCAACAGGAACAAATAAAATATCAACATTTTCTAACAATTCTAATTCTTCATTACTTAAAAGTTTTTTTCTTTTGTCTAAATGAGCCAAAACTACACCATCAACTTCTAATATTATAATCGAATTAACTACTTCTAATCGAATTCCGGCCACTTCATATTCACCGGAATTAGAAATTACAAAATCATTGATTTTTGTCTCTTGATCAATAACAATTTGAGCTTTTTGAGATTTAATTCTAAACTTACCCTCGCCAAAATATTCAATCTGCATTATTTAGTTCTCCGATGATTTAATGTATTATTTTGTTTTATTAGTAGTTGTCTTTTTCGATTTAGTAGTGCTCTTTTTGATGGTTTTTTTAGTTTTATCAGCGTCTATTGCCTTTTTTTCCTTTGCATTATCGGTATCATCTAAAATAGACAAATTAATTTTATGAGAAGCAGCTTCTATAGAAATAATTTTAAACTTGTATTTCTTACCTATTGCGAGAACATCTTCCATCTTTTTGCCGTCTCTTAATTTTTCTGAAAGTTCTGATATGTGTACTAATCCGCTTATTTTATTTGGTAAAACTACAAACACTCCGAAAGGTGTAACTTTTTCAACTTCGCCTTCAACCATTTTTCCTTTTTTAAGTTCTTTAATTTTATCAAGCCAAGGGTCTGGAAGAAGTCTTTTAATTGACAAAGAAACCTTGCTGTCATCCACTGCGATAATTTCGACTCTAACCTTATCTCCAATTTTATAAAGTGATTTTAAGTTATCAATCCTATCCCATGAAATCTCTGAGATATGTACCAACCCCTCAATTTTTCCCAAATCAATAAATAATCCAAAATCAACTACTCCACTTACAACTCCATCTACAACTTGTCCTTTTTTATAGCTTTCCAAAACATTTTGAATTTCACTAGTAAGAGCTGCTTTTTCAGAAAAAATTAATTTATTTTGAGTTTTATCATAATTAATAATTTTTACTTCTAAGGCCTTGCCAACAAATTCATTTAATTTTTCAAGAATTTTACTTTTATTATCTCCAACTTTCGGATAATGCTCGTTGGATAATTGTGAAACTGGTAAGAAACCTTCAATTCCTCCATATTCTGCAATAAGTCCACCTTTATTTGCTTGTTTAATCCTAACTCGAACATTTTTTTCTTCTTGAAAATTTTCACTAATTTTTTGATTAAATCTTTCTTTATCAGCCCTTCTTAATGATAAAACTGCATAGCCATCATCATTTTCTGCTGTTAAAACATATGCTACAACTTTATCGCCTGATTTTAAATCATTCACATCTACTGAGAATTCTTTCTCTAGAACAATACCATAACAAATACCACTAACATCAACTAAAATTCTGTTTTTTGATTTAGCCAAAATAATAACTTCAACAATAGCCCCCTCTTTTACAGGGACTATGTCACTACCTAGATCCTCAACGATTTTCTGCATTGAATCATTTTTATGATTTTCTTTTAAAACTTTCGACAAAATAAATCCTTTTACAAGTAAATTATAATAATTAATTTTTATCAGGCAAATATTTTTTAAACACTTTGTTTTGTTTTTCTTGTTTGTATAAAATTTTAAAATTTTTTAAATAGAATCTTAAAATAATAATAAACCATACAATGAAAATTATAAATAAAATTACCAATAAAATTGGCGCAGATAAAAACAAAATATTCTGCCACTGGCAAAATATTATCACAAATCCTAAAATTGCGCAAGTAGACAAAAAAGAAGAAATTTTATCAGATAAAATCTTATACGACTTATAAGCCTTCGATTTTTTAAGTAAAGTAATTTTAAAAATAAAAAATAGTATAAAAAGAATACTAAAAATAAATATTTCCCAAATCAAAAAAGAACTTGAAAAATTTGTCCTCCAATTAAACAAATTTGTGGGTTGAAAAAAATCTAGCATAATGTATATTGCCCTTCATAAAATTTTCGATCAAAGATCTCAATTTTATTTCAGGACATTCGTCATAATTTTGATAAATATAGGACTTACGCACTTCGGATCTGCACCCTTTAGGGTGCTAGACAGGATAAAGCCTGTCATTCCAGAAAGTGTATGCAAATTATTTAAACGCGTAAGTTCTAAAATAATTGTTTTTTGTAAAGATGGTTTACCATGAGGAATTTTGAAAATGTAATTCGACTACATGACGAATGGTGCGTTTATTCAACCAAGCTCGAACTTATTTTACCAAGAATTTTTGAAAAATGGAAGGTTTCGCTCCGCCCCGCTGCCAGCCGCCGCTTTGCGGCGGCATGC
>Ga0334885_1000549_pt1 | contig 63585 bp, 41 predicted proteins | sample GraSluR1_MG_8_FD_207233 | JGI IMG/M metagenome (GOLD analysis project Ga0334885, IMG submission 207233) | Sludge microbial communities from methane-producing bioreactor in Wageningen University, Netherlands - Granular Sludge_31_05-R1 | ecosystem: Engineered > Bioreactor > Anaerobic >...
GTCAATGAACGGCCCAGGCTTTAAAACCCTGAGCCTCGATGCGCTCGCAATCCACCTGGAACTTGAAACACGCAAACGTCCACAGTACAGTCCAGTCCATCGCCTCTTAACTTGACGGCAATGCGCGAAGGCGGGAATCCAGTCTTAGCGCAGATCCCGCCATAAAGATGTTTCCACCCGGGATTGCCTGGCTCTGTCCCTCTTGTCTTCCAGGCTCTTTCCCATTTCTGAAATTGTTTCGCCATGCGCGGTTACTTTTCCTGGATTCCCGCCTTTTGCGGGAATGAGTGCGCCTGGGAGCAGGCGCGATCTGAGAGGTGCAAGTCCTCTCTCGGGAGATGCCCACTCCCGATAGCCGAAGGTAACTGCGTCGTCGCGAGGCGAGGTGGAGAGCAACCGGAGGCGAGGTTGCAGTCCGTAGTAAAGCGAACACGATTCGGCCTTACGTAGCGACGAGCCTCCTCATTAATGGTGAAGTCCAGACCGGGACGCGGGCGAAGGCACGAGGTCTGCCAGAGGTTTGCGAGACCCCGACAGGGCATAGGAACAGCCGGTCGGAGACCAGGTTCCGGAAGCCGGTCACGCTGGGTGGGCAGCGGGAAAGCGATGACCGGGCGCGTGGGGTGGTTGGTGACGGAATGCAGGGAAGTTCGCGTCATGTGAACCGGGGAGACCTGTCCGGGCCAAGGTGGGTGTTCAATGCGCTTGTGTTGGGTACGAAGAGCCCCCCGGGCAGGAGTCAGAGCGTCCATAGTAGCGAAGAAGCGGGGTAATGCCCGTGGAGCCAAGGGATGCAGGAAGGTGGATGCTGTGATCGTATGTGGGTGGGGCTTCAAACCGCGCGAGTGCCCGTAGGGGCTAAGCCACGGGGAACTGTTTTCAGTGCCTTTCCCCATACGGATCCCAGCTGTTGGGAACTCGTCCATGACGAGTGAAAGGGGCCGAGGAACGGACTGGCCGAGGACGTCAGTACTCCACGAGCCCAGACCCTTCAGGCAGATTCGCATATGCGCCTTTTGTGTGCCGGTCATGTTAATCCCAATCCTCATGAGGTAAAACCACCGACTGGAGAGCCGGGAGATCCGCTTGCACGGTTCGGAGGTAGGGGCGGCGCAAACCAATGCGCCGTCACTACCCCTATCGTTGTGGAGCCTAATGACGTTGTGGACATGACGTTGTTGTGGACATGACGTTGTTGCAGGTGTATTCCACCTTTGTGCGACAACTGTCCGGGTACGCGTTTGCCGGATGAACCGCAATAATCAGCCGGATCTTTCTATTTGGAAAGCGCAGTGGCTTTCATGTCCAGGACTACTTGGACGAACTGTTCCATAAAGCTCGACTCCACGAAAGGGACTTGGGCGTAAGAAAGACCGTGGACGCCTTCGAGTTTCGCGAGCAGATGACCTCGACCCAGCAATCTTTCGGCACCCGCCTCGCCGAGGGCAATGTCGGAAGTACCGTCGGAATCCACTCTCAGAATCAAGCGGTTGCCCAAATTTGCTCTGAGCTGCATGGGCATGACGTTGGCGTCCGGCCGCTGCGCGGCAAAGACCAAATAAATCCCTGCGGCTCTAGCTTTGACGCCCAACCGGGCGACGCTCGAAGTGACCAGCTGCTTATACTCTTCCACCAGCATCCATTCGGCAAACTCGTCATGGATGAGCCAGATGACCGGCAACCTCTCCGAGTCGGATACCTTCTGGTTGTAGGCTGAAAGATTCGGCACCCTGGCCGCGCGTAGCCTGGTATACCGCTCATCCATTTCTGTCACCAGGTTCGACAAAGACTCGAGGGCTTGCTCCTGGTTGTCGATGAGCCGCCCCTCCAAGTGGGGGAGACCTTCGAATTGGAAATAATCCACCCCTTGTTTCGGGTCGATAAGGACAATCCTGGCCTGCTCAGGGGTGTTGGTACCGGCAATGGCCAGAATGATGTTTTGCATGAGTACGGATTTTCCGCTTCCGGTGGAACCGGCGATAAGGGTGTGAGGGGCATGCCGGGAAGCGGGATCCAAAAACAGAAGACTGGCATCATCCTCCCTTACCCCGATCAGGATTTCCTGATTGCCCCCCTCGGAATCCGGTTTCCATCGCGCCCAAAGCTGCTGGATGGTGATCACCCGACGCGCCGGCCTCTCGATGGAAATGGAAACGACCCCAGGTTCGGGTCGCACGGAAACCACGTTAAGGCCATGGGTCGTCAAAAACTCGGTCCGTCGCCTGAGCACCTGCTCGACGGTCAGGTTGGAGCTACCTGCAAACTTGAGTAGGGCACAGTTCGGAGTCAGGATAGATTCCACCAGCTTGGCCTGGAGATGAAATTGCTGGAGGGCATTGCGGGTCCTGAATTCCATGTTTTTGAGCCACTCTTGGTCTCCAGAGCTGTCTTCTTCGCGGCTTTCGGCACTGATTAATCCGGCTATTTTAGAATATTTCCAGCCGGTTTCTTCTGGAATCGGCTCTGGAGAAATTTGCTCCTGAGAAATGGTTTTAGAAGAAACTTTCCCGGATTCTTGAGGGGTCACTTCTCCATCAGGTTCCGACTTTGACTGAGCTGGCGTAACTGATTCTGGGTGAATTGATTTTACTTCAACAGTTTCCACTTTGCTGATTTGATGATCTCGCTCGGTAGGGCGGCGATAGATCCGGCCTTCCCAGATCTTCTGCCCGGAGATGCTCTCGCGCACCTTGGCCGGATCTTCATCCCTCAAATATATTAGAACCAGATCCCGGACTTCCGGCCGTCCGTAAACCTCCTGGTAAGAGTCCTCGACGCCAGAAATCTTGAGGAACGAAGAACATTCACCGGAATCAGGCGGACCAGAGACAAACACATGAGAGTAGCCCCTGACGTAGATCTCGCACTCTCCGTCCCGCACAGCCCGCCGCCAGTCGGCCAGGTTTATCCGAGCGCTGGCCGGAAACTGAACGCCGTCGAGGATGAGATCGGAAAGGCGAGCCAACCAGAGATCCCGATCAAGCCGCTGCGGATTCCCGAAAACCGCTTCGTGAATCCTTTTGATGGTATCGCGCACCTGTTTTTGGGATTCTTTCCGTTTGGCGGCCAGACTCGGCGCCTCAATGTATTTGGCTTCGGCCACTACCAAAGCGAGCCTCAAGGCCCCTCCCGGAATCTGTTCCGGACTAAGGGCCAAAATATCGGCGATCTGTTGCTCGCGCTGACCCAGCCATTCGGCATAATCATCAAGAAAGTACCATCCATAATAGTGGTCTCGTCCTAACTCACTCCGGATGAGATAGCGGCTCAGCACGATTCCCATGAGCTCACTGGCGTTTCTTCCGCGTTTGGCTGCCCGGAGCACTATGTCTCCTGAAATGTCATTGGCATCTGCGATGAAGCGGTCAGCGAGATCGTGGTAATCAGCCTCCTGGAGACCCAGGTTAAGCTCTCTCATACGGCTGAGCACCATTGATTTTAAAAGCCCCAGTGGAGCGTTGGAAGACACGATGAGATTGCGGCCTTGAGTCGCTGATTGTTTGTAACGAATGACTCTCACGCCTTGATTAAGGAGCTGCCGACGATCCAAGAGTTCGTCATAGTTGACTACCCAGCTACCCAGATTATGCGTCTCTTCGAAGATGCGGGCCGTAACAGAATTACGGAAATCCAGCTGTCTGGCGGGAAGGAGCCGGGTCGTTTCGTCATCATCCCAGTCACCTTTAAAAAAGGTGGTGAGGGCGGTGAGAAAAGCCCAGCCTTCTTCGCTCCGGACCGGACAGGTGAGATACACCACGGATTTCATGTCATCTTTAGCCGCCGGGCGACGTCGGCTCCACCTGGGAGGGACCAGCTGGTCAAAATCCAAGGGCTTGGCGTTTTCCGGGTACCATTCGACGCGAGCATGTCTGGCAATCACATCCTGGGAAAAGACGATGTCGTATGGACAACCGTCTTTCGGGTTTGGAGGAGGTGCTTGGTCGACCAGGATGCCAATCCGGAGCCGTGCCATAAAGTCCTGGGTAGCTTCGCTGGCGTTGAATGAATCGACATTAGCATCGGCGGAATCGAGAATCTCTCTGTAGAGATCGCGGAGCTGGCCATGATCGGTGTGACGAAGGATGACCTGGCAGCGTACATCCTCGTCCTCTTCGTATAGGTCGCCGAATTTATCGACCACGGCTTGAGGAAGGCGCGCGCTATCGCAGTTGAAGAGGACAACTGAAAGGTTGGCCTGCTCGTGGGGGTGAAGAGCTAAGTATCTCTCCACCATCTGAAGGACGCACTCGCTGCCTTCGGCCGGGTTTTCGTTAGTCTCCCCCGAACCCTTTTCTCCCACGATGGGAGATTCGTGTAGGCTGTAGTCGCCGACTACATCACTGAGCACTAGGAGCTTCGGCTCGTTTTTGTTCCAGCCCAGAGTGACTTCTGGGTAAAAGGGGTGGGCTAACTCTTTTTTTAGATCCTTAAAGAAAAGGCGCGCATCTCCGAACAATACCTCCTCGGCCATCAGAAGGTGCTTTATGAGTCCGGCCACCATCTCGGCTTTTCGGTAGATGGCCGCCAGGCGAAGAGGATGCCAGGGTGCGACTACCGCAGCGGGATCATCTCCGTCTATTAAAACCGTTCCCACTTGGAGCAGCGGCCGCAGCAAAAGTTCGCGGTTCCTGTCTCCTTTGGCTTGGCGACAGATGGTATCCAGGAGTTCGGCGTAGGTTTTAAGCTGCTCAAAGAGAGCCGGGTGAGAGACTCCCTGCTCGGCAAATCCCTGGATAGCCACCCTGTAACTGGATTCAAAGGCCCTGAACTTCGTTTCCAGGAGTTCGGCCACCGCCTTAGTAATGAGCGATTCTCTAAGAGCCTCTCGCAGGTTTTTGACCCAAGCGAGACCGATATCCTTCTGTTTGGAATAAATGGAAACGAAAGAGCCCCGGTTCTTGCCGAAGGTGGGGACAAAGGTCTTCACGTTGGAAAGATCGACCGTCTGAAAACGTCCCTTTCCACTCATAAGCTCCCGGTTGGCCCGGCAGCAAACCAGCGGATGTTCTTCGAGACGCGCCCAATCATCGGCAAATTGAGAAGTAACCGCGTTCGGATCATACTTCCAAACAAGTTGGGTCGAATAGGTCTGGCTATTCCCATCACTATCTTCTACTTCGAGTTCCAGCAGAAACTTGAGCTGCAGAGCTGCTCTGGCTACTGATCGATTGAGCTTTTGCTTTTGTCCCCTTTGGCTCCATTCACTGATGAGCGTGGGAAAATTAAACAGCTGTCCAACGTCCCAGGAGACACTGGCGCCAAAGAGTCTAGTTACCCCCTGGTACCTCTTGGCAAAATAGCGCCCTGCCTCGATATTGAGGCTTCTCAGTTCCTTTTTTGTGGCGCTATCACAGCGAATCTTGAGGCGTCGTTTCACCCCGGGCGTCTCTTGGTTGAAGAGGGACTCAAGGCATGAGGCGATTCCGGCGATAAAATCCTCATCTTCCCGCGGCCGGCCAAAGATGAAGCGATCCCAGGCCGATTTGAGCTTACGGTCCTCTTTCAGCTCGTTACGATGATTGTCATAGAAAAGGACGTCCTCTTCTTCAGGATCAGAGGTTCTTCTCTGGCTGAGCAGGACCAAATAATCCCGGTCGTCCTCGCTGAGCAGTTCTGGTTGGCGCTCGTCGTAGAAGGCTAGGGTTTCCTCGCCCAGGTTATGTTTCTTCTGTTTAAGCCCGTGAAAGAGCGGGCTGATATCTTCCCACTCGCACTCCGCCAAATCGGCCGCAGCATTGTTCCATCCAAAAGGCGCCCGGATGAAGGAGAGGATCTGGGGATAGTGCATTTCCGGAATGGTGTCTTTTACTTTTTCAAAAGACGCCAGAAGTTCGTCTTCATCCAGGAGGATTTGTGTAGGAGTTTGTTTAAGAAGGTAGCAGGCTCGTTTCTTTACGGCCGAGGAAAAGTGATTCTTCCATTCCGAAGCGCGCCCACGGAATTTCTCTTTTATCCCGTTGAAATAGAGGGAATGCTTCGGAAGCCTAAGGGCCGGAAGAGCCGCTCCAAGAGCCACCAGAATCGGCTGCCCTTCAGCCTCGACCATCTCACGAGTCCTAAGAACATAGGCGGCAAAGCGGTCCAATGAATGGAGCCTGAGTTGCTGAAGACCAAGAAGCGCCTTTTCCCACCACTTGGCGTGCTCTGCCAATAGCCCTAGCCCCTTGCTACCTACCTCGACCCAGAGATCCGAGCGGTCCTGGAGCTCGGTGGCTCCAATGGAGATGAACTCTTTCAGCGATTGCTGTTCGTCATCGCCGATATTGGCCACCACGCGTACCGGTTTCTCGCACGAAGCGTTTCGGAAATAGGTGGCTGGCCTATCTGTGAGCACCGAATCAGGAAGACCATAGCCATCGGTGAGCTTCCGGGGGAGCTTGAGATCGATATTTTGAGAGAGGTCCTCGTCTCTGAGCACTGCTTTGGCGATGGCTACGATCTGTTCCGGAGTCAGACAATCAATGATGTATCTCGAAGTTCCGTCCTGAGCCCCAGCCCGGTCGGATGCCAACTCGGCGCGCAGATATGATGCCGCCACCTCTCCGATTAGATCAGAGGCTACCATTACGACCTCGTGCTGAATGGATTCTGTACGTAGGCACAGGCGTCAGAGAGCCTGCGGAGCATCCCCAGACTTCCTAAGCGCTGTTCCAGACGAACGGAGTTGGCCTGAAAAGCCTTTTTGTCAAACTCGCCTTTTTCCAAAACCACTTCGGCCTGCCGGTCCCCAAAGATCAGCCCGTACCGATTATAAAGCCGCGAGAGGAATTCGTTGTATTCCATGCGCGTCCTGACATTCGCCAAGACCAGAGCTTTTAGAAGGCTGTCATTGGGCGCGTACCTCAGCTTATTGGTCCCTCTCTTGGAAATGAGTCCGATATCCCGCCCGTAGTTGCGGTGGACATTGCCAGCGTGTTGCTGATGACGGTTCTTGGCCACTCGGCGGAGTTCCCAAAGCAGTGTCTGGGGATCATTGCAGCCGTCGTAATCTTCTGGATCTTTCGGCCAACGCACTTGATCAATAAGCAGTTGACGGCAAAGCTCGAAACTTCCGGGCTGCTGAGTGGCACTTTGCCACTCTTGGGACTGTTCGATCCGCCTTATGTAATTCTCCACCGTCTGGAGGGTGAGGAGATTGTTCCGCTGGTAGCTCGTACCGGCCAGTTCCCGGATGAGAGTTTTCTTGGGAGCCAAGACTTCACAGACGAAAAATGGTTTCTGCTCCTCCTCATTCCACTGGGACCCGAGAGTGAGCTGATAAAGCACCACATGGAAGGCGCTAAGAGTAACCAGGAAGGGAAAGGAATCGAAACCAGGAAGCTGGAGCTCACAGACGGAAAGCCAATCTTCCCCCAAACGATCAAAGCTAGCATGAGCCCGGTAGGGGAGGAAACTGTTGCCTCTTGTGGCAAGATCATTGGAAAAATCTGGCTGGAGACGTAAAAGAAGCTTATCCCATGGGTTCTCTCCGCTCAGCATCCTCGCAAGATACGGTCGCACCTGCTCTTTCTTCTCTGATCTTGAGAGCATCTTGTAGAGCAACTCTCCAGTCAGCCCGAAATTGATGTATTCGCGGCTCACCGAACCGGAAGGAGTGATATTGAGATCCTCATAAAGTCCGTGCGGTCCGAAAGGGAAGACGAACCTCGAACTCCAGCGCCGGTTGGTGTCACTTTCCACCGCCGAACTCTTCAGCATTCCGATGAGCGCGGAGAACTCATGGAAAGACGGAAAACGGGTCTTGAGATATGAGAACCCTCCAGTGGCCCCCTTGGCATTATCGGCCATCCACTCCAGCCACTCAGCCCAGGCCGATTCGTTATCCGGAACTCTTAGAGCGACCTCGGAAAGCTTCTCGTTATTGAAAAGGATGTTCCTGAGATGCATCCTTTTATATGGCTTGAAGCTGAGGGGATAATAGCAACCGCCTTCCTCGAGCAATTTCTCTTCACGAAGACAGGCCTCGGCCAGGTTGAGAAATTCTAGGAAGACCAGCCAGGAGCTTTGAGAATCCCACAACCTATGCCCCCAGATCTGCTCGTCCACCCATAAAAGGTTGTCCGGGTGGTCGCTGGGACGAGGAGGGTCGATGATGATGGACGGATCAATCATTGGAAACCTCTATTATCTCCTCAGCGGGATGGCCATGTTCGTCGATATTAAGTAACCTGAAAGTCATGTCAGGCTTATCTTCTTGCGGCCTTTTTGAAAGCGCTCTTAGGACCTGGCTTTTGTAGGCGAGCATGTCTTCATAGCACTCCTTGGAAAAGCTGCTCGGAAGCGCTCCTTCAGCCACTCGGCTCAGAAATTCATAACGCGTCAAGTTGAGCGGCAAGTCACAGACTAGGGAATTGCTAAGCGAGATTCTGAGAACCGGCTTCTCGCTCGGCATAATGACTTCTACCTTTTCTCCGAGCCGGGGGATGACCGAGATACGTTCTTCAAGCAGGGGACAGACCCTGGCATCAGTGTAGGAGAGGCCCTTGGCCAGGATAACTTCCCTATCGGAACTTATCAGCATTCCCACAAACACACGGTTGAGACCTCTCACCAAGCGGGACATGATCGCTCTTTCCACTTTTCCGCCCGCTTTCAGCATTGCTATCACCCGGCTGAGATATTCACCCGCGTATCGGAAAACCGTGAGTTCCCAGAGCGTCATTTCCTGTTCCTGGTCTTCCGGTACCTTGAAAAACAGTCCTCGCCGTTGCCCGATAAGGAGATCTAAAAACGCCTGGCTGTTGGCGTTGCCTTCATCAGACCCTTCCAGATACTCGCGCTGCGCGGCATGATAGTTCTCGTCGGCCCCATAGAAATGGTCAGCGGCCAGGTACCGGTCGAAATACGGTCGGAGGATCTCGTCGGCATGTCCAAAGATCAGGATGTTGTCGATACGGTTGGATGTCTCTTGCCCGATTCTCAGCTTGTTAAGATTTTGGAAGACTTCCAGCGATTCGCGTCGCGTATCCGACAGGTTTCCCCCGAAGATGTTGTTAAACAGGCTCGCTTTATACGTCGTGCCGTTCTTGATGATGGCGGGGATGTCACCCGCGCGCATGAGGCGATCTTTGGCCTCAGGGTGCCCCAAAATGGCATTAGCCAGTAATAGGAGTACCCGACGGATGGGAATGTGGAGGTCGTTGTATTCGCAGAGCTCAAACAGAGCCCGTAGACGCGATTTCACCAAGGGAGTGTTAAGGAGTTCATAGTTATGCCTGATTGGGCACCTGGAACCGAAGAACTCAAATTCACCGGCCCCTCTTCGGTAACATTCCTCCCAGCCTTCATGAGAAAGGAGAGCCTCCAAGGATAGATCGAGTAGTATGGACGAATTGACCCGGCTGAGATTAAAAAACCGCAGCGAGACGCCGGGCTTCTCTTGGAGGTCTTCGACCAGAAGCGACTCAAACAGGGTGCGGGTTTTCAGAAATACCTCTTTATCACCCAGCCTTTGCCAGGATTCCACCAGCTGACCGTCGTTGGCCGCGATCAGAAAAATATCACTCGGGGATGGATCCAACAGGGAAGTGCAAAAGAGTTCCAGGACATCCCGCTTCTGGAAGTAGCGGCCCCGATCATCGGTTTCGGGTAGAGCAGTGAGATCTCTGATTATATGGATACTCACCGGCTTTCCGCTCAGGATGGCTGACTTGCGGTAATAGATGTCGTCCGAGTTCCACTCAGTCGCATCTCCACCGATCTGTTTCCAGACCTTTCCGCAAAGGTGCGATTTGCCGTCGCCGGCCGTTCCGGTGAGGATGACCGAAGCCAGCTGCGGTGCATCTTCTTTGAAAAGAGAGAGGACTTCCTCTTCGGCGGGATGGGCGAATTCGATCGGTCGTATGCCAAGCCTCTTGGAGGATTTTCGAAGGTGTTCGTCATACATGTTGTCGTTCTGCGCAATAGGTCCGTATTTGCGCAGGAAAGCAATCCAGTTTGTGACAGGATTTGCCATGATACCCTCTGAGTCGCGGAGCTATTGGGAGAGTTCGGTCTGGTTTTCCTCATTCTCACATTCAACGATATGCACCAAGAATAGTGTATCTAAAATATTATTTTCATCTATTTTCACTTCTCTGCTCCATTTGATTTGTGGGATTGAGAGTAGTTTGGCATGGCCTTGCTTAGGAATAGGAAAAGGACGACAGAGCCCAAGCAGGGCACTGAAATCATTATGGAATTCTTCTAGCTTTTTTTTACGTTCGTGCAGTTTTTCAGCCTTCTTTCCGCTGACATTGCTGGCTGCTATGGATTCTCTGATTTCGACAACCTTTCTTTCCACTTCATTTCTAAACTTACTCACAAATTCCTCTGTAAATGCTCCACTATCGCCCTCACGAGTCGTTATAAAATAACACTCTCCAGGAACTGACTTCAGTAGTTGATAAGGCTTGCTATCTTCATTCTTCCAATAAACTGTAGCAGTCATATATCTGTGGATCGGTGGGGCTACAGGCACTCCGACCCTAGTGAGGTTTGATGCAAAGGCCTGCTGAACCTGTAAGGCATAAGGTAGCCTAAGTCTAGCGATTCTCTGATATTCATCGGTTCGAAGACAGTCCTCCACCTCGCCATATCGGATTGCAGTAAAGAGGCTGGGGTTCCAGAGGATGCGATAAAGTTCATTGTTGTACTCGAGGAACTCAGTCTTGACCTGCTTAGAGTCATATTGCTCGCATATCTTATGTAGTCTCCCCTGAACAAAGAGAATGGTCTGATTTTCATCGAACGGCCTCTTGGAAACGCCAGGTGAATAAACTAGGTCACATTGGGCGTTAATCACCATCAGAATATTCTCTTTGGGACTTTTGGCAAAGATGTCTCCGAGCTGAAGATACGGCGGCCCAGGCTGATCAGCTGCGGCGCGAGGGTGACTTGACAAGGGACCAATGTTAAGGTCGAACATGGCAGCAGAAAGAAATGATTTGAGCTGCAAAGATGGGTCGATCTGGCCTAGAGGCAGATCATCGACATCGACTTTGTCGAGTGAGGCACAATGACGTTTGACTTGCTCCGAGTTAGAAAGAAGGTGCGCGAAGTAGGAGCCATAAAGCCAAAGCAGATAATCACCCAGAGGCTGTCCCTCGTCTTGTAAGCTAAACTTCTGGATGTATGCGTAATCAGATAGAGAGAGCTTTCCTATACCTTCCATCAAAGCGTCGGCGGCATTACCTAAGGACTCTTTTATAGCGCTAACGAAGCCATCAATGTCGCTCCCGAATGGCAACCCCGTGACCAGCTGCCAGAGCTTCAAATACAAAGATGTCTTGTCTCTTAGTTCATCCTTGGGTACAAAGAAAAAAGTCCCCGCCAAAAGTTTAGATCTTTTTCGAAACTCCTCAACGGCGTCTGGAGACAACCGGTTAACGGACATAAGAACAATGACTGGCTTGTTTTCATCGTATTGCTCATGAATTCGAGACACCGCATCCAGAGCCATCTGAATTTCGTCTGCACTTCCTGGCGGCCCTAAGCGATAATCCAGAAAAACTAATTTGATATCAACACTGGACAGCGATCCATCCCTTCCACCAGTAACGACTGTGCACTTAAGCTCCTCAAGTAATGAGAGAAATGGAGAGATATGACTTAGTCTCTCATTGGTTCTACGAAAAAGAAATCTGTCGCATAAGTCTTTGGCGATAATCAGGTGTTCTCGGTTGCTCCATAACCCCTCAATCAGCGTATCGTTGATATCATCCGGACCTCGCATTTGCAGTCCTGAGACTGTTGCGACCTCGGTTAGCGCATCGCGGTTATCCTGAATTTCATCCCAGAAATCTTCTTTAGCGTCTTCTAGGAGATCAGCCACGGTCGGTATATCAAAAGCATCGTCTATAACAGCCACTTTATCGACATGATTCTTTTCTAGCAGAGTGACCAGGGAAGAATTTCCCTCCTTTGCTGCCTTGGCTGCTTTACACATTTCTATTTGGCTCCATGGCTAAAACGAAGGTGTTTAGGCGGTCTTTGTGTACTGAACACTGGTCGGACAAGAAAAGGGACGCTCCGTTATAAACAGCAATTTCTCTGGAAATGTATAATCCCAATCCCTTTCCTTCGCCGGGCGGTTTTGTGGTAAAAAATGGTAAGAATATATCTTCCTTCCGGTCTGGCTCGATACCAGGTCCATTATCAGAAAAATGAATTTCTTTTCGGTCGAGAAGGATAGTGATCGTAATCTTGGGCCTGAAATTCTTTGAGATCTTCTTCTGCTGCTTCAGCCAGTACACAGAATTGCTTGTCAAATTCTGAAGTATCTGGACAATCATCCCTTTTACAGCCTTTATCTGTAAAATAGGAGGTGACGTGTTGGGAACCGTGGTAATTTCGTAGATTATGCCGTGCCTCTTAAACTGAGCTTCATGCGCTCTTATGTTTTCTTTTACCCAGTTGACCAGATCGAATGAGCTTTTGACCTGACGGCCCCTGGTACTTAGCGGATCAAGAACGCGTAACCTTTTCTGGAGAGTTTTGAGCTGTTCCTCTAATGTCCCAAATAGACTTTGGAGATTCTCTGTTTGCGTCCCCGCATCGTGCAAAATACTTAGGGTATGAGAAGTAGCACGATTCAGTTCATGCGCAACAATCTCGACCATAAGTCCTAATCCTGCCAAGTGAACCAGCTCGGACCGACCTTCCTGGTACGAATCAGCAATCTCTTTGGCTTCGCTCATTATCCCTTTGATTTGTTGAATCGCTGTTCGGATGTTGGAAAGAATACGAGTATCTTGTTTTATCTCTGGGTATTTTGAGATCAGGGTTCGAAGCGTATTCTCGATCTGCCCCTCTTCCTCTGCTACCCTTTCTTCTAAATCGTGGAAGCTCACCGGTTCTTTTGCCCTCAGCTCCTTATCCACACTGTCTAGAAAAGTCTTAAACTCCGTGGATACGACATGCCTAAGGACGTTAATTAGCGCCTGCTTCTCATCGCAATCTCGAAGTCCTTCCCTGTTTGTCTGATCAGTCAGCTTCGGGTTAAAAATAGAGGAAATGGCGACCTTTCCAATTATCTGCCGACGATTGACTTTGTACCCACTGGCACCTAATGCTTTTTGGTCCAGTTGCAGCCAATCATCATCCGGACTGCCATAAGGCAGCACTCGGAACCCATCTCTGTATAGCATCAACCCCCCAGCCCAATCGTTGACGATTGCTAGAACAGTCTTTCTGTCTCCTATACCCTCGAGTGCTGTCAAAATACGACGATTAAACCAGTAAAAGTCGAGTTCGAATGGCCCAAGTGAATTCAGTGGCAAAAGGGAGTTCATCCTGGAAATACTTAGGAGATAAGATCCTTGTATCTCGAAATACTTTTCGCGTTTCTGCAATTTGTAGTCAATTCGGCCAGAAAGTTTTGGCTTATCGGCTCCTATCGAGAAAGTGGCATGCACGAACGCGTGTGCATTCTCGAAAATTATCTTGTTTAACGGCTTCAGTCGGACCTTCTCGCCATTGAATGAAATTGTCATTGGATAACGGAATTCCGGGTCAAACGGGTCCACGAACTTAGTGAATTCCTGCTCAACAATGCGCTCGAGTTTCTCGCGAGACCACGCAGAGGTTAATCCAGAAATGGTTATTCGTGTCCCAGAGCTCTGGGGATCTTCCTTGGTTGGACCTATACTTGCAGCCACGGCGATTTCATCAAGCATTGCATCTGAGTCGTGGGAGAAAATGTCCCAGTCGATACTGAGGCAATTCCAGTGCGATTCACCGGCTTGGCTCGTCCGGACGTCCAAAAGATGTCCTAGACGCATAGCGGAAAGTCGCCCGACACCCTTTTCACCAAGAATTGGACGTATCCGTTCTTGAGGGAAGCTACTTTGCCCGGCTATTCTGTTGAGAACTAATTTCCGTTGGCGGAACCGAGAGCGAGTTCCAATCGTTAGATAGGTATCATTCAGAACTTCAATTGACATGCCTTCCCCGGAGTCATTGATTTCGATCAAATTGGCCCGTTCCAGAGATTCGTGGAAGTGACTCCAGGCGGTGGCTTGGTTTATTTGCTCTTTGACTCGCCTGACTGCAATAATGGGAGCATTAGCATCAATATTCCTCAAAAGCTCTGCCCTTAGCTTCTCGAGTTGCGCCCTGCTAGGTTTAAAGCCTTCTTCAATATATTCGTCAAGCTGAACACGAATAGATTGGACATATGCGTAGGGGAAACAGGAGACAACCCGAATGTCCACTGTCGGAGAGTGAGCATCGAAAGAATTCTTAATCAACTCATAGAAAGCAATGGCATCTGAGCTAATCAGTTCAGATCCCAGCTGTAGGATAGTTCTTGCCGCTACTCGAAAAGTCATCTTATTTTCTCTCAGCACAGGGGCGTTCTGGCCACTAAGCTATCTAGACGTTACAGACCAGGCAAGCCTGCTCGTCCTCATCGTCCTCCTTCGGACCAAACATTTCAGAGAAGACATCAAAAAGCGACAGGTTTTCCCGCTTGTTCATCTCCAGGGCCAATTGCCGTTCTGCTTGTCGCACGATCTCTGCCATCCGTTCGGGGCGCTCTAGCTCCGCTAAACTCTCGCCCTGGCTCCAAGTGAAGAAATTTCCCGTCTTCTCGTAGACCCTTTCGTACTTTTTGGCCTCTTCAAAGAGATCTGGGTGGGTCTGCTTGAGACGCACCCATTCGATCTTCTGCTGGAAAAAGCAGAAGTAGCAGCCCGATCTCGTTCTTCCCCAACGGGTATAGGGCGGCATTCCAATGCCGGACTCACGGAGAATTCTTTCTATGTCTGAGAGCACCAGACCGTCGTCACAAAAAGGATAGATCGGCGTGATGTTCGGTTTGCGGCTAAGGTAGCCTTTGCGGCCTTCATCACCTCTGAGACCGATGTAGTTAAGAACCGGGTCCGCTCCGACGTAATGTTCAAAGGGCTTGAGTTTCAGCATCTTGGTGCACCAGCGCCTAAAGCCCGAGGGGATCATGTCGCCATAAACGTGGTACCAGTGGTCAAAGCCCAGATTCTCATATCCGGGCTGGTCCGTAGTACGGATGATCGGCTTCCCGAGATAATCCTGGAGGCGATCGAGATAATCATAAGTTTCAGGCAGTTCTTTCTTCGTGTCGTTGAAGATGTATTCCATCTCCGGCACACGGTCTCTCATATAGATGGCGAGGGCGGCACTGTCTTTTCCGCCCGAAAGGCTAAGGATGTGACGTACCGGTCTTTCTGGCTGATCCATCTATTTCTCCTTAGCCACAGGACGGCTGGATTTCTCCATGATCTCTGCCAAAAGATGGGCGAGCACCACGGCGGCGTCCTGATCGCTCTCTCGCAAAACCGACTTTACCTGTTTTTTCAAACTTTCGAGCTTCGCTGACATCTTTCCTGAGCTGAGCACCGGCACCGAAAATTCTTTTCCATTTGAACGAGTCACTATGACGCTGGCCAAGTGCTTTGGTATCGGCTGATCTTTGGCCACGCTGACCATGAGGGCGATCCAGCGCTTGAGCTGTCCGGCCAGAATTCTTATTTCCGATCCGAAACCTTCAAAAGTCTCATCCTTCCAGTGGGGGAGGATCTTGCCGGAAATAAGGGAGGCCATGGAATCCAGCCATTTTTCATCTGATAGACTTCTATCGGCCGCCCTGGCCAAAAGGGCTTTCAGTTTAGGCTCTCCGAGAGTCTCACCATACGGCAGGTAGTTTTTCCGCAAATTCCTTCTCAGCTCAACTACTTCCGCTCCCAGCTGAAAGGTTTCTATCAAAGTATCTCTTACCAGAACACGGAGTTTTCCGTCTGCCTCATCAAGTTCGCGAAGGGCGCTGTCGAGCTTTCCAAAAAAAGCAAGGCAAGCCGAATCATCCTCCTCGGTCCGAGAAAAATCGATGACGGTTCCACAGGCTTTGGGCAAGGCGGAATAAACGAGATCGAGAGGATCAGACACCTTGAGAATGGCAGTCCTGACTGCTCTGGCTGTCTTGGAAAGATCTTTGGTCTCCAGGGCAAAGGAGGAGAGATTGGTGGCCCACCGAAAAAGCTCGCGTACGACATCGGTCAGCTCCGGACCTCGGTCAAAACGGTTTCTCAGTACACCCAGTCTGAGCCAGTACCCTCTCAGGAAACTCTCTCGGCCTGATTCCGCAGAAAGGAAGTTCAGGCTAAAGGTCTTCGGGGATTTCAACAGGCGCATAAAATGGTGCTCGGACATCTGGACCACATATGTCCCTCGTTCAAAGAGACTGACGTCCTGGCGGTAGTGGAGCATAAAGGCTAGTAGGAGCAAGGGGCTGACGCCTTGCCGGACACCATAAGGAGGCTCTTCGAGTATCTTAAAAAGAGCATCCAGGCGGATTTCGCCTCTTTTCTTGAGCAGTTCTCTGAGATCGTACCAGATTTTACTCCAATTGCAGAGATCTTCGGCCGTTGGCGGATAGAAGCCTATCTTGCCGCCCTCCGCCCGGTGGAGCCCAGAAGCATGGAAGAGCGACAAATAGATGGCCATTTCTGGCGGCGTTCCGACAAGACCCAGATTTTCACTTCCTTGGCTCTCGATCATGGCGGCAATGAGGCGGATACGAGCACTAGCGGCCGCTGAGGATAAGCGGGATCGGTTGATGAGCTCATTGCGGATAACCGGCGAAGCCCTATAGAGCCGGTCACATATGTCCGAAAGTCTCTGGTTAAGGGATTTGCGATCGGGGATATCCAATTTACGGGTCTGATGGAGCCAGTATCTCTTGCGCCTGACCGGCGAGTCTTCAAAGGCCAGGAAACTTGATAGTCGCTGCTCCAGTTCAACAGTCAGTTCGTCTAGGCGCCTCTTGACCTCGTTGCGTCCGAATTCGTCCACTCGTAGCTCCTGGCACGTATTTTCAATCCATTGCCAGATCCTGAGCTCGCTGGCCAAGCTCAAATCCGCCGGGGTCACTTCGGTCAAGTTGAGGAGGACACGAGGGTCTTTAGCCAATTCCGACTGAGCCAAAACCTCCTGAGCCCGATCCATATCCTCGCCGACACCGGCCGGAATCACGAGAATCTGCCCGTCAAACCCCTTCGAAGTGCCAAGGGGCATCTCGTGCTCGACTTTTCTGAGACCGATATAGCGGATCTCAAAGGCTCTGAGCGTCCCTGTCCGGTGGTAATGTCGGTGGGCAAGGACCGGCCTCGTTTGGGGCAAAGTGGTCAAAAAGCTCTCCAACTCTGCCACTGGAGACACCCGGCGCTCCGCCTCTTCGTAGAGAGCCTCAAGATCAATGCTCGTGTTCGACCAGAGGCAAAAGTCTTTCTGGGAGCTGCGCTGATAGAGGACACCTTTCACGGTGAGTGAGGAGAGCGCGATAAAGACCTCGTCATTCTCGATTTCATCCCTCAACGCAAAGGAAACAGTCGATCTATCGGCCTTGAGCCCCTGGACGGGCTCCAGCACGTTTATGAGTCCCACCGTCTTCAGGACCTCTCGCTCGGTTTCGGTAAGGTCCGCGCTGCTCACCAAGGCATTTTGGAGATGTTCCCAACGGCGGCGCCGGTCTCCCTCCCGAAAGCGTAAGCTACCGATCGAAGAAAGATAATCAAAAAGATCGGACAACCTGTACCAGTTGTCCGAGTGGAGAGGGGTGGTGCTTATAAACTGTTGGAATGCATGTGGCTCATGAGAGAGGAGAAAGCTGAAGAGAGAACGCTCATTCTGCCCGAACCGCTTGATTCCGGAAGACAGGACCACCAAGGTCGCCGGGTGGAGGGGATATAGATGGGCCGAAACGGCCAGAAGATCTCCGTTACGCTGAGAAGTGACGGAGACGCCGATCGCCTGCGCTTCCCGGTAAAGCAACCTGGCCTTTTCAGCTAACCCGTGTCGGCTGAGAATGGACGTATCATTCTCGATGGCGCTGGAGAGAAGGAAGGCGTATTGCTCAGGAGATTCGTCAAAGGGAATCTCCTCGAACCGTTCGGAAACCTTGGCCCATTCTTCCTCGGCCCTCTGCCCATAGCCAATCGCGTAATCGGCGAAGCGGTGATGGAGGAAACCAATGACGGCCACCGGGATGTCGGAGGCGCCGGAAGCCAATTCTCCCAATCCCTGAAACAGAAAAGCATCGGTCTTGTTCGGCCTTATGGCCGCGTATTCGAGAAACTTTCCCATCTCGTCGATCAGGATCAAGATGCCGTCATAGGGGAGCGAGGACCGTTTGATATACTGGGCAAAGTCGGCTATGAGCTCTATGGCTTTCCCGTCTTCCAATTGTCCGTCCGTGACACCCCACTGGAAATTCTTGAGTTCCGCAGCGATGGCTGGGCTTCTTCCGGCCGTTCTTTCTGCTTCCAGTTCATGGACGAGACTGGAAAAGAGCACGTCCCCGAAACGGGCGCGACTACCGGTCACGGGTATTGGAAGGTAGCGGGGAATTTCCGAGGCAGCCGAGGCCAGCTCTTGGGAAACGAGGCTGAGGCCCGACAGGGCTTTTTGGTGCCCGGGACCTTGGCGGCCAAGAAGATTGGCCACAAAGATACCAAAGGCAGATTTGCCGGCTCCGTAAGGTCCGGTAAGCCGCCAAGCTCGCTGGGTGGAGCCGGCTCTGAGACCTGCCATAAGCTGTCCAAGAGCATACTGGACAGCGGGCGTGATGACATATCCATCCAGACTCTCGGAGTCTCTCAGATCGCGCTCTATCCGGATAGAGCGTGCGTAGCGCCGGGCGATATGTAAACAGTCGGAAATAAAAGTAGCCTCTTTATTCTGATTCATGAAATCCCAGCCGATCTTTTACAGTTCGTGGATCTGAGTCCCTGAGCATGTGCACGGAACGGGCATCGGCGCTGTCCATGAATTGCATCTGTCCCTCCGTGATCTCCTCGATGGAGTCGAGATACTCTATAACATCGTACTCGCTCAGCCTGAAAACGGTTCCCGGACAACATTTCCCGAACATGATCTCTTTGAGAGAAAGCGTCTTGCTATTCGGAGCGCGTTGTTCCCAGTAGTCAAGCAGGGCGTAGAGGAACGCCTTGCCGTTCAGCCCGCGCTTCTGTCCGATATTGAAGAGGAATATTTCATCTTTCACATCTGTCAGAGATTTCTTGAGCAATCCCAGTTCCTGGAACGGGGAGCCCATGGACTCGTCCAGAACCAGGGCCTCATAGTGCTGGTTCATCGAGGCATAGGTGCCCAGGAAAATGTCCGTATGCTGTTTGATCGTGGATTCGGCCAGTTCTTTATTGATCCTGCGACCGCGCAGTTTCACCAGCTCGTAAAAACGGTTCTTGGTGAATTGATGGTCCTGGAGATCCTGGAAACCCACGTTCCAAGCGGCGAGATTCGCCCCCGTGGTGATCTTCCAATGCAAAAGCCAGAGGCTGTTGCGGTCTTCCAGATACGGATCTATGCCAGATTCTTCATCCAGCAGGCAGCGGCCGAAAGCCGTTGGCCTGTACCCTTGGGTAGGAGTGCCTTCCATCAAGGAAAAAGCCTCCCCCCAGAACCGGATGGAGCGGACCATGTTCTTTCCTATTCCGAAGACGACCATGGCTTTTTCTTCGTCCGCGAAGATCTTCGGGTTAGCTGAGATGGCATCATAGAGCTTTCTGAGCCACCCATAACGGCAAACAAACGATTCATGGCCCGAAAACCTTTCTTCTCGGGCCTCTCGGTTGGCTGTTTCAATAACGTCCAAATTCTTCCCTCGTAGGAGTTCCAGCACTGAAAGGCCGAATCCTGTTTCGAGTCCCTGTCAAAGAAACGTATGACAGCCCCTCCGGAGATCCTTCAAAATCTTGCACCCAGAGCAGGTGATCCTTTCGTCCCTTGTTTCGAAGTGGGGTCAAACCCGGGAAAGCTCGCACTCCCACCTAGCCTCTTTTACCACAATCAAATTTAGCAAGCGAGACCATGATTCAGAGGACCAAGAAGCAGCGGGCAAATCCTTTACCAGGCAAAATGGCCTCACAGATTTTCACTGTTCTGACCGGTTTCATCGCATGTTGAAAACAGTAGTTTCTTTGAACACTATTGAAAATATCCTCAACTCGATCCACCCCCCTTTCTTTCACGTTGGCAACAGAGGGCAAAGGAATGGATAGAGGAAGGCGATCCCGGGTGGAGAAATCTTTATGGCGGGATCCGCGCTTAGACTGGATTCCCGCCTTCGCATGCGTGGAATCACACCTGCACAGTTCGCAAGCAGGCCAGGTACCGGGAATGATCTGACGCTCTCGAGAAAGGGGTAGCATGTTGCTCCCCCTCATGGCGGTTCCGCGCCTTGTGGGGGCAGAGGGAGGGAAGGGGAATTACCGGGGCCGAACTAGGATTTGATGACATCCATGGGCTGGATGGTGGTTGCTTTCTGGGACGGGTAGATGCCCGCGATGATTCCCACGATCACGGAGGCCGCGAAGGAAAAGAGGATGCCGGTGACGGAAATGCTGAAAGGGAGCTTGGATACGGTAAAGACGAGGGCGCTCACGAGGAAGCCGAAAACGACTCCCACCATGCCGCCAAGAAACGAGATGAACGAAGATTCCAGGAGAAACTGAAGGATAATGTCCCGTTTTCTTGACCCGACGGCTCTTCTTATGCCGATTTCGATCCTTCTTTCGTTCACGATGAGAATCATGATGGAAAGAATACCCAGGGCGCCGATGAGAAAGGAGACTCCCGCCGAGATCCGGCCCAGGACGGAAATCATGGAGGTCGCCTGAGCCTGAAGGGCCACGACGTCTTTGAGATCGATGACCGAGAAGTCGTCTTTCTGCCCGGGCCGAATCTTGTGCCGCTTGCGCAGGAGCGACTCGATCTCGGGTTTTGCGGCGGGGGTGGCTTCACTGTCGACCATCTGGACGAAGAAATTGTTGACGTAATCCTTGTTGACGAACCTCCTGAGGAACGTCCTTACAGGGATAAAGATCTGGTTGTCCTGATCCACGTTGGAAAGATCGACGCCTTTTTCTTCCATGACCCCGATCACCCGGCAGGGAACCCTCCAGACCAGGACGGTTTCTCCCAGGGGATCGTCGGATCCGAAGAGCTTTTCAGCGACCTTCTTTCCCAGCACAATCACCCGGTCGAGTCTCGTGTCTTCCTCGTCGGTGAAAAAAGTGCCTTCCTGCACGTGAAAATTGCGGACCTCGGGGTAATTGGCCGATACGCCGGTGAGCAGGATGGAGGAGAGCACCACGTCACGGTAGCGGACGGGAAAGGCCCTGGAGCTGGAAGGGGTTACGCTCTGCACCCAGGGCACGGCTTCGACGATGGCCGCCGCGTCGTCGAGGGTCAGGTTCGCCGCCTGGCTGAGCAGCCTGGTGCTCGGTCCGTGCCTGATCACCGTGCCGCTTCTCACGATCAGCATGTTCTTGCCGAGCTTTTCGATCTCCATTTCTCCCTTCCTGGCAAGGGACCCGGCCAGGTTGTAGACGAGGATGAGGGAGAAGGTTCCGAGAAAGACACCCAGGACGGCCAGCGAGGTGCGCAGCTTGAAGCTGTAGAGCGAGCGCAGTGCGATCTTGAGGTTGAGGACAACGCGGTTCATCCCTTTATCGCCTCGATGGGTTTCAGGTTGGCGGCTTTGGATGCGGGCTGAAGTCCGAAAGCAATTCCGATCACCCAGGACAGGACCAGCCCGATCGCGAACGGGCGCCACGAAAAATGCACGGGAAACCGGGCCACGATCGTCAGGAGCTTGGAAGCGCCCACTCCCAGCATGAATCCGGCGATTCCGCCGAGCGTCGTGATGATGACCGCCTCGCCGAGGAACTGGAGCATAATGTCCCGCTTCTTGGCTCCAACAGACCTTCTGATTCCGATTTCCGAAGTCCTTTCGCGGACGGACAGGAGGAAGAGATTGGCAAGAACGAATCCCGCCACGATGAGGGAGATGACACCCACGATCCCGAGAAACGCCACCAGGGATCCGGTGAGAGCCACGAGAAACCGGGTGATTTCCTTTGGAGTGATGATCCGGAAATCGTCGGGCTGACCGGGTTGGAGCCCATGCCTCTCCCGGAGGAAAATCCGCAGCTCTTCCTCGAATTCCGGAATCCGCCTCTGATCGTCTATCCTTATCCTGAACGCGTTTACGTATTTGGTTTCATTCTGAAATTTGCGCATTACGGTGGTTACGGGCAAAACGATGCGATCATCGAGGCTTGCCCCGGTCGGGCTGGTTCCCCTCTCCATGAGCACCCCGACGATCTGGACGGGTATGCCTCGCACAAAGATATACTTGCCGACGGGGTCCTCGCCCTGGAACAGTTCATCCACAACCTTCTGCCCGATCAGTCCGACGTTGCGAAGCCCCCTCACATCCTCCTGCGTGAGATCGCTTCCCTGCACCACGGGCCACGTCCATGTCCTGCTGTAGTCGTCCGTCGAACCGACGATAAAGGTTTGATACTTGTTGTTCTTGTAGGAAACCGTCACATCCCGGACGCTGGTCATGGGTGTCACCAGGTAGGCGATGGGAAACGCCTCGCGTATGGCCTGGCCGTCGTCGAGAGTAATGGTCTTGTCCCTCTGTCCCACCGCCCTCGCCTCGTCACTGCCGCTCAGAAGAAGCAGCGAATCCGGCCCGAACATCTCGACGATCTCGAAGGCCTTCTGGTAGGCTCCTTCCGTTGCGGCAACGATGATCGTAACGGAAGAGATGCCCAGGGATACGCTGATCAGGCAGAAGAGGGTCCTCAGCTTGAATGCCCGGACGGCGGAAACGGACTGCCTGATGATTCCGAGAAAGCGCTCCATGACATCCTACTCGTCTATCCTGCCGTCTTTGATGAGTACGATCCTGCGGGCGTGGTCGGCGACCATGCGATCGTGAGTGATGATCACCACGGTTTTGCCCTCCTCGTTCAACTTCGTCAGCAGGTTCATGATTTCACTCGCCGTCTTGCTGTCGAGCTGGCCGGTGGGTTCGTCGGCCAGGAGCAGGTCGGGATCGTTGACGAGGGCTCGGGCTATGGCGACGCGCTGCTGCTGGCCTCCCGACAGCTGGTTCGGCTTGAACCGGGCCCGGTCCGCGAGGCCCACCAGTTGAAGGAGTTGGGAACCTCTCTTGCCGGGGTTTCGATCTTTTCCCTTTTCGACGTAGAGGGTGGGAAGGAGCACGTTTTCGAGGACCGTTGCATAGGGCAGGAGGTAGAAATTCTGGAATACGAAGCCGATGTGTTCGTTTCTGAATTCCGAAAGCTCGTCATCGGTCAGGTTGGTGACGTCCCTGTCCGCGAGGGAGTACTTTCCGGAGGTGGGAACGTCGAGGCATCCGATGATATTCATCAGGGTGGTTTTGCCTGAACCCGAAGGACCCATCACGGCCACGAATTCGCCCCGCTCGATGGACAGACTGATTCCCTTGAGAACCTCGATTTCCTGTTCCCCGATATGAAAGACTTTCCTGACGTTATCGAGTACGCACAGTGCCATGGGATTGTTCACCGCCGACTGAACCGAAGCCTGAGAACCCGAAACCTCGAAGCTTCCGGGGATTCAATGCAGGAGGGCGGGCCGGGTGTCCCCGCCGTCCGTCTTCTAGGGCCTCCTGGTAACGGGAAGAATGAGTTTGGTCGCCAGTTCTTCTCCTTCCGCAACCCCGGAAAGGATTTCCGTTCTGTCTTCCCCTCTCAGGCCGATCCCGACGATTGCCTTCTCCACTCTGCCCGGGCCCATCACCCTGTAGACGACCTGCCGGCCTTCCTCGAACTTGATGGCCGCATTGGGCACGGTGAGCACGTCCTTCTTCTCCTCGAATATGATCTTCACGTGGCTGGTCATCTCGGGCCTGAGGAATTCGGCGTCCGCCTTCGGAACCTCCACCACCGCGACGTAATAGACAATATTGTCCTTTACGACGGGCTGAGGATAGATCTTGCCGATGGTTCCGTGAAACGTCCGGTCGGGAAAGGTGTCGACGTAATACTCGACGCCCTGGCCCACACTGCATTTGCCGATGTCTGTTTCGTCCACGTAGATCCACATCTCGAGGCTGGTGGGATCGAGAACAGTGAAAAGGTGTCCCACCTGGAGTCCGGTCACGATGGTTTCACCCTCCTGCGCGGTCACCTCGGCGATGACTCCGCTGATGGGCGAGTGAATCCTGGAATACGACAGGCGGACTTCGATCTGCTTGATCTGAGCACTTATTTCGTCGATGTTGGCCTTGGTGATCTCGGTTTGTGTCTTGAATTCCTCCTGGAGCCGCTTGAGGTTGGATTCCGTCGCTTCGAATTCGTTTCTTGCCTTGTCCACGGCGTCCCTGGTTGTGTATTCCGATTTGAGCAGTTCCTGTTCCCTGGTGAAATTGATCTTTGCGTAATCGTGGTTGGCGCGGGCTTCCCTGATGCGCTGCGGATAGGTCAGCTGGATCTGCTTCAGGGTGTTCTCGGCGGACAGCAGGGCGGCTTTGAGCCTCTCGAGCTGCTTTCGATCCTCCCTGTCGTCGATGAGCGCCACGAGGTCCCCTTTGTCCACCCTGTCACCGACCTTCACGTTCATCTGCATGATGGTTCCCGTTACCCGCGCCCCGACCTTTACCACGGCACCCACCTGGGACTTCACGATTCCCGTTTCGACCAGGATGCCGCGTATGTCCGCGCGTTCGACCCTTGCCGTTTCCAGCACCTTGGCTCCCGGTTCTTTGAAAAACTTTCTGTACCCCCAGAAAGCAGCGATTGCCACCACAACCAAGACAAGAACAACAAGCCAGATCTTTTTCAATGCACAACCTCCATGGCAGAGCACGCGATCGGGACAGACCGATGTTCGGGGTTATGGAACAAGGGTTTCCAGGTTATCGATGCCTGTCGCCCGCTCCAGCAGGGCCTTGGACAGCATGAGGCCCAGCCTGGAACGCACAAGCTGTTCCCTGGCCGTGGCAAGAAAACTCTCCGCCTGCACCAGGGAAAGGATATCCGACTTGCCGACGCTGTATTCTCCGAATGCCTGGGAATAATTCTGTTCGGCCTGGCGAAGCTGCTCCTGCGCAACGCTGATGTTTCTTGACGCGGTGACGTAGTCCTCGCGAGCCTTGCTGAGGTTGAGCAGGACCAGCCGCAGGGTCTCGTTGAGGTTCTCTTCCGAAGCATTGATCTGGAATTCCGAAGCCTTCGTCCTGTAGAACTTGCCCAGCTCGAAGATGTTCCAGGTGACTCTCAGTCCGACGGACGTCTCCTCCTGCGGAGCGATGCTGATGGCTCTGCCTTCGAGCCGATTGTAGGACGTGCTGGCGGTGAGCACGGGGTAGAAGGCGCTCAACTCGAGTTTCCTGTTGTTCCTGGCGATGTCGACGGCGTTTTCGGCCTGTCGGATTTCCGGGCGCTGGAGGGTGAGATCCCGCAGGGTTTGCATGTCGGGAAGGCGGGGTTCGAGATCGAGGGAGCCCTGCAGGGGAGCCGTTTCATCGAGCTGTTTTCCGATGAGCGAGTTGATATCGGCCAGGGCGTTCCTGTATTCACCTTCCCCCAGGACCAGGTTGTACCTGGCCTGTTCATGCCTCACCGACGCCTGGAGGACGTCCGAGAGCTTTGCGACGCCCATGCGGTGCCTTCCACGAGCGACTTCGAGGTCCTTTTCGGCATATTTCAGCTGGGTTTTTCTCTCTTCTACGATGTCCAGCCGTGCGACAGCCGTATAGAAGGCGGCCTTCACATCGAACTTGAGTTCGAGCAGGCTCCTGGCGAGTTCCTCCCTGCTCGAATCGAGGTTCAGGCCGGCAATGTTGCGACCGGCCCGCCTTCTTCCTCCGTCGAAGAGTGTGTAAGAAAGGGTGACGTCATACGAACCCAGGTAGTCGTCCCGGAGGGTGCCGGTGAGGTACTCCTGCCTGGTGCCCGCGTCCAGGCTGGGGAGGTAGGGAGAAAGAGACGCCTTGTAAAGTTCCTCGGAACTGTGCAGCTCCTGCCTGGCAGCCAGGTAGGAAGGCAGGTTCTTTTCGGCGAGCGCCATGGCTTCGTCCAATGTCAGCGCATGAGAGATGCGCGGGAGAAGCAGTGACAGCAGGGCAAGAGCCAGGGCGGCCAGAGAAATTTCTTTGCATGGACGCTTCTCGGACATGTTCATTTCCCGTGTACCAGAAGAATTGGATGAGCTGCTGAACCCGGTTTGCGGCCTCAGCTGACTGCGTTGCAATACCGATCGGCCGCTGCCGCTCTGTCTCCGAACCACGTCGGTCTTTCATTTACGTTAGTCGGCCGATTTCGTGTAATGGTTACAGTGAGGCATGAATCGCTCCTTTCTTCTGATCGCCGCACGCTATTGGAGTCTCAACGCGGCGACGATCTCCATCCTTGCAGCGCGAACCGATGGAAGTGCGCCTCCCAGCAGCCCCATCACGACGGCAAAGACGATGGCGTTCAGGGCAATGGCTGGAGTCAGCGCGAAACGGAACGAAAGTTCCGAAAAGGTCTGCCAGTTCAACGTGGAAACGGTAAAACGGCTCATGAACGAAGCGGCGAACAGCCCCAGGAGTCCTCCAAGGAGACTGAGGAAGACCGATTCGAGGAGGAACGCAGTCAGGATGGTGCGGCGTCTGAAACCCAGCGCGCGCAGAGTCCCGATTTCCGCCGTTCGAACGGCCACGGCGGAGTACATGGTCACCATCGACCCGATAATGGCCCCCTGGCTGAAGATGAGTGTGAGGGTAACGCCGAGGATCCTGATGAACCTGGCCATGAGTTCCGACTGTGCCGCGTAGTATTCCTGTTCGCGCCACGGCTGCACGGTGAGCCGTGGATCCGCCAGAACGCGATCCTTCATGGGTGTAAAGTCGGTCGAATCCCTCATTTTTGCGATGACTGAAGAGTAAACCGGCCTTCGAAAGGCAGCCATCAGGATATCCGCGTCACACCATATTTCTGAATCGAATCCGGTTCCTCCGGCATCCATGATTCCGACAACCGTCCAGGTGCGACTGCCGAAATCCAGGTTCTGCCCGAGGCCGCTCACCGAAAACCGCTCTGCCAGGCTCTTCCCCACCACCACCTCGGATGTTCCAGGCCGGTACATGCGCCCGGCCGACACCTTGACCTGCGGACGCAGATCGAGGGACATATCCGGCTTTCCCCCTCGAACCGTCACATTGGCAAGACTGCCCGTATCCTTCTTCAGAAGGCTGATGAGCACGACAGTTTCGCGGGCGGCCCGCTTTCGACCTTCGCCGTCCACTTCGATTTCCGGGAGGGTCTCGATGATCGCCGCCTGCTCGCGAGGCAGAATGCTTTGAACTTCAGCCTCCGAAGATCGCCTGATAAATACGACGTTTTCCTTGCTGCCCGTGCTGACGAGCGCCTTTTCAAGCCCTTCGGCAAGCATCAAGACGGCGGAAAAGACGAAGATGACAAGACCCATCCCTCCGGCGGTGAGCACAGTGGTGAGGCGCCGAACCCACAGGTTCCTGTAACTGTAGAGGGTCAGGGAAAACATTCAAGCAATTCGCCTGCATCAAAAAAGGCCGCCGGAAGTGAGGCGGCCTTTGGAAATCGCTACTGCGGCATACTCATGGGAAACCCCCGACGAAATGGCGAGTCCATCCCGCTCGGTAAGGAATCGATGTGAGCGGCAGACTTTCCGCCGGACTCTTTCTTCATCGCGGCCACTTCACCGGAATGCTCGGCAGTCGTACCTTCATGGCGCCATCGATTCAAACCGGCTCCTGTTGAAATACCCCGCCGTGACGCGATATCACGGCCTCGAATTTCACCCGGCTGTCTCCCAGGTCCCGCTTCATCTGCTCCGGGTCTTCCCCGCTCTGCCTGCATATCTCGGGGACCAGGTCGAAATAATAGGCTATTCCCTCTTCGATACTGGTCCTGAATTCCCGGAAGTACTTGATTTTCTGCTCATTGATCGGGGGGGGCGACTTCCGGATTTCCATCTCCAGGTAATCTATGCACATGTCGAGTTCTGTGATGAACATGTGAGGGCGACGTACACCGTTCAGCAGATTGCACCGGCCGTAGATGTGGTCCACCATTTCCTTGAGGGAAAACGGCCTCGAAAACCAGGCCAGGTTCGGCCCGGGGCAGATGGCTGGAGCGACCGGGGGGTCATCCGGATCCGCCAGTTCATGAACGAGCGTAGCCGTGCCTCCCAGATCGTTGCACAGGCAGACCTTTGCCAGGACCGATTCGACGGCGGCCTTGCGGCTTTCCTCGTCCATGTCGGTACGCCCGTTGATTTCGTCGATCTTTCGCCTCTGGTAAAGACGTGAGGCCGTGCAGATGGGAGATTCGGTGAATTCGGTGTTTGAAATCAGGAAACCCTTGCTGCATCCGCTTCCGAACCGCTGGCTTCGTATCTTTTCGTCCCTGTGTTCTTCGCTGAGGGAAGTCCTCAGGTTGTTGAATGGAATACCCAGCGGTGAGACTTCACTCAGGTAGAGTTCCTCCGGCCCGGCGCTGCACAGCCTCTCGAGTGTGACGGGGTCCGTGGTCGTCGCCTCGGGAACGAGGAGAAAGGGAGTGCCCCATCCGGTGGCATCGACTCGGTAATAATCGAGCAGAAACCGGTTTTCGGCGGCGGTGCCGATGCCGCCCTGAGCGGTGATACACACCGGGTGGGGATCCTGGAAGGTTTTTCTCTTTTTCTGACCCAGTGCCTTGTTGTAAATCTCGAAGAGTCCGTATACCAGTTCGTCCTTTTTTTTCTTGAATTCCTCGAGGCACGGCCCCATGAGACTCCCGCCGTGGCCGAAGGCGTGGCCGCCGCAGTTGAGTCCGGATTCGAGCCGGTACTCGGAAACCCAGATCCCTTTCTTGGCGAAAAACTTGCCCTGTGTGAACGCGGATCGATAATCGTTTACCTTGATCACGATCTTCTTCTTGATTTCGCCTGCCTCGTTTGCAAGAAAATCCTGGAACTGCTCCACGTAGCTGTACAGCCGCCCGTTGAAACCGGCCGAGAACACGATGGACGAACTGAGTTTGCTCCCGGCGTATCCTCGAAGAGAGGCCAGGGCGTCCGAAAACTCGCCGGGAAGCAGGTTGCCGTCACGATCACGGGGGAGCCGGTCGACCTTGGTCATGATATTGACATCAATGGCCCCCGGCTTCATCCTGCTGCGAAGTTCGTCTTCCGCCTCCTGCCGTTCCGCCGGGTCCTTCGTGGCAAGCGTGGCCTTATAGAGCTGCTTCAGGGTGGAATCCTCCGGCAGCAGTTCGAAATAATGTGTGATCTCACTGCCGACCTCGAAGGCGGTGGATTTCAGCTTCTCGAACTGGTCTCGCACCATATCGTCGACCAGGTCAAGGTAGGCCGTGATGCGCCTGGCCCTCCAATCATGGTCGCTGCCGACGATAGGCAGATACTCGATGTTCATCACCTTCGAATAGAATCGGCGCATCTTTTCTATCAGAACGTCGTCCACCAGGGATATGACCGACGAGATCCCGTACCTGGCCACCTTGACCGGTGATTCGATGGTGAATGAGGTTCCCATTACGGGAATGTGAAAGGTATGAGCTGATGCTGTCATTGTTTCCCACTCTTTTCCGTGTGAATTTTATCTCTAACAGATCGAAACGGATCGAAGCCGAACCTTCGAGTTCGGCAGGTATCCAGGCAGTCTCCTTGTCGACACCGCCCTCGGCGCTGTTCATGAAATTCGAGATTGCAGGAATACCCGGAGATCCCTGCGGGTTTCATCGCTCAACAGATTGTGTGCGGTAAATGACGGTTCGCGCGGGTGCTCGAAGCATTCAAGCATGCGCGAAAGCAGGTTCACGGGTGAAGGATTCTCAGCACGCACATCGAGTGGAGGCTCGTTCAAAGCACGCTCCTCCTCCACTGCCCGGTCCTGCCCGGAGGAATGAAAGGCGGCATAAATGGCCTCGAAACGCCGGCACTGATCCGCATCCCCCTCGGCATGCGCAATTTCAGCCAGCGCCCTGTAAAGGATAAGGTTTTTCTCGAGTTCTTCGCTGGCCTCATTCAGCAGAGCTTTCGCCTCGGACGTGCTCCCCTGCTGCCACAGCGCCCACCCCAGCAGGACGCGGCCTCGAAGGTCATGAGGATGGAACACGAGGCCCCCGCGGCACGTCTGCACGGTGTTCTCCCAGTCCCCGTTCCGGCAGTATTCTTCAGCCAGCAGGACAAACACCCGGGAGGCGGGGTCATGTTTGAGAAGCTCGCTATACCAGATGGTTCGGTCAGCAGGGTGTCCGAAGGTTTCAGGTGCTGCGTAACGGAGCGGATCGGACGGCTGAATCCATCCAGGCGGGTCGGAAACCTCCCCGGCGCTCTGCGCTTCTCCCCCGGAAACTGCATCAGCAGTACGCACCGGCTGTTCCAACGATCCGGAAGCGGATACGATCCCCTCGACGGTTATCCCTTCTTTCCTTGGGTCCGCCTTTTCCTCGAATGAACTCGGTGAGGTTCCGGATGGAACGGAGTCGTGTCCGGCGGGAGTCGCGATGGCGGGCCTGTTGGTGAAGAACTCGAGGGAGGATAGAGACTGGTCAAGGGTGGTGAAAAATTCCGGGCCGCATTCCTGGCTCTTCATCTTCTTGACCAGGTCTTCGATGGTGAATGACAGCACCGCAATGGTTTCTTCATCCCACCTGGGTGTGGAGGCGTCGAGGAGATGCTCCTCGATCTTCTTGGCAGCCCCTGCGAGTTCGCCGATATTCATCATGGAGGCCATGGTGTGGAGATGATTCAGGGCCAGCCTTGCGAGGCCGATTTCCCTGCGAGTGATATGATCCGCCGCATCACTGAGAAGGCATCCAAGCTCTTCCCAGTCTTTCTTCGCTATCGATCGGCTCAACTCAGATTCCTCCCGACGATCAGGCCATTATGCAACGGCCCTGGTTTTGCACTCGCTTCAGTCCTGCGGATGCGCTTTTCTCCACAATCATGAATATTCCCAGAAAGGTGGAGACGATGCAAACAATAAATCCTTCCCGATCGACACTTGGCCGGGTTCGAGCCCGCAGGGAGCCAGCGGATGCCTGGCAGTGGTTGCTGTTTATCATAAAAGAAGTCAACAGGGAAGGGCGGCCGAGCCGTTCCCTGTGGCCAAGATCTCTTTCTCCGGGATGGCGGGTATCGAACATGAAGGGCTCCGGACGTGAATCCGCACCGTCTGTGTGGGGCCTGAGCGGGATCAAGAAAGATCAGGCGCCTGCGGCGAGTTGTTCGCGCAGCCTTGTGGCCAGGTGATGAGCCTGCCTCAGGGGTTCGGGAATGCGAAAGCGGCCGAGACATCGCCGGACGAGTTCCCTGGATGTCTCGAGGTCGGAAAGATGCCCGGGGGATATGAAAAGAGGTTTGACTCCGTCCCGTGAACAGAGGACACAGCCGACGATTTCGCCGTTCATGACCAGGGGCACATCGAACCCGCGCCGCAGTTCCAGCGGATCGTGCATCCCGCACAGGCGCTTCTTTGCGCATCCGACGGTGGGGATGGCGAGGCAGAGGCCGAGATGGGAAGCGAGCCCCAGCCGCCTCGGGTGTGCAATCCCCTGCCCGTCGCAGAGCATCACGTCGGGAGGAAGTCTGAGAAGTTCATAGGCTTCGAGCAGCGCCGGTACTTCCCTGAACGAGAGAAGACCCGGGATGTACGGGAAGCGAACGGGGGAGATCACGTGCACGGCTTCCACGGGTTCGAGGTCCGGCCACCTGAACGTGACGATTACGGCGACCAGCCGGTTTTTCTCCTTTGCATAGGCGATGTCTGAAGCAGCGAGAATGTCGAACCGTTTCGGCAGCGGCCGGAAGGATACCCGGCCGGCGAGTTCCCGCTGGAGGTTGACGGCCTCCTGGGGAGACAGATCCCAAGACATGGCGGAGATGTTCATGTGCCGCCCTAACTGCAGCGGGAGAATCCGCACGAACGGCAGACGATGCACCCGCCCTCGTGTTCGACGGCGGCACCACAGTCGGGGCAGGCTCCCATCACGTCCCCGACCGGGGTAATGTTGACCTGGGCCTGGTGGTTGAGCACCTTGGCGATGGCGTCGGAGCAGGACACGACCTGTTCGCCGTTCTGCCACACGGGAGAAGGGCATCGGATGCCCATCAGCTGCTTGATAATGGCGTCGGCCTTGACTCCGGAACGCAGGGCCAGGGAAATGAGCCGTCCGGTGGCTTCGATCTGGGCGTAGGCACAACCTCCCGCCTTACCCATCTGGGCAAACACTTCGCAGAATCCGTATTCATCCCAGTTGATCGTGACGTAGAGCTTTCCGCAGCCCGTGTTGATGCGCTCGGTGACTCCCGAGGTGAGGTCCGGCCGCGGCCGGGGTTCCACCTGCGGGTACTGGGGCTTCCTCTGGATATTGAGAACCTGGGCGTCTCGGCTGCCGTCCCTGTAGATGGTCAGTCCCTTGCAGTCGAGGTGATAGGCCATGAGGTAGGCATTACGGACGTCGTCTGGAGTGGCGCTGAAAGGGAAATTGATCGTCTTGCTCACCGCATTGTCCGTATGCTTCTGGAACGCGGCCTGGATGCGAATGTGCCATTCGGGGCTGACATCATGCGAGGTGACGAAGACTCGGCGCACTTCTTCCGGGATGTCTTCAAGGTTCCGGATACTTCCCTTTTCGGCGATCCGCTTCATCAGCACCTCGGAATAGAAGCCCTTTTCGCGTGCCGTCTGCTGAAAAAGCGGATGTACTTCGAGCAGTTCCTGGTTGTCGAGAACCTTGCGCACGAAACTCAACGCAAACACGGGTTCGATGCCGCTCGAACAACCGGAGATGATGCTGATGGTACCCGTGGGTGCAATGGTCGTGGTTGTGGCATTGCGCATATAGGGCGTATCCGGCGTGTCGTAGACGGACCCCGGGTAATTGGGGAAGTTGCCGCGCCTGGTGGCAAGATAGGCCGATGCGGCCTTGGACTCACGCTGAATGAAGCCCATGACTTCTTCGGCAACCTGGACCGCTTCTTCGGAATCATACGGAATGCCGATGGCGATGAGCAAATCCGCGAATCCCATGACTCCAAGCCCGATCTTGCGGTTGGACCTGGTTACCTCCTCGATCTTCGGCAAAGGATAAACGTTCACCTCGATGACATTGTCGAGAAAATGAACGGCATCCCACACCACCTGCTTGAGATGCTCGTAGTCGATGACTCCGTCCTTGACCATATTGAACAGGTTGATGGATCCGAGGTTGCAGGATTCGTAGGGCAGAAGGGGCTGCTCGCCGCACGGATTCGTACTTTCGATCTCCCCGACTCGAGGCGTGGGATTGGTGCGGTTGATGGCGTCGAGGAAGATAATACCCGGCTCCCCGTTCTTCCAGGCGGCGTTCACGATCATGTCGAACACCTGCCGGGCGGGCAGACTTTTCACGCGCTTGCCGGTGCGCGGATTGACGAGCTCGTACTCCGAATCGCTTTCGACCGCCTGCATGAATGCATCCGTCACGGCCACGGAGATGTTGAAATTGGTCATGCGGTCGTTGTCGGTCTTGCAGGTGATGAATCTTTCGATATCCGGGTGATCGACGCGCAGGATTCCCATGTTGGCACCCCGCCGAGTGCCGCCCTGCTTTATGGTTTCCGTGGCGATGTCGAAAACGGACATGAAGGATACGGGACCGCTGGCAACCCCCTGGGTGGACAGAACGGCATCGCTTTCGGGCCTTATCCTGGAAAAGGCAAAGCCTGTCCCCCCTCCACTCTTATGGATCATGGCCGCATGTTTGATCGCATCAAAGATGCTGTCGATGGAATCGTCAACGGGAAGAACGAAGCATGCGGACAACTGGCCCAGGACCCGCCCGGCGTTCATGAGGGTGGGGGAATTGGGCATGAAATCAAGGGAGGTCATGAGGCTGTAGAACTTGAGAGCGGTCTCCTCGACTCGGTCAGCTTCATCGAAACATGCGTCCCCCCTGGCGATGGCGTTGGCCACGCGCCAGAACAACTCCTCCGGCGCTTCGATGGGCTTGTTCTCATCATCCTTCTTCAGGTAGCGTTTTTGCAGAACAACCAGCGCATTTTCCGTCAAGCGTAAGGGGTGCTCTTTCTTCACCAAGGCCATGCGCCTCTTTTCCTGGGTCTTCGATGGGGAAACGTCTTTCGCGGCCCGTGTCACAGGGGAAATCCCTTGATCCGGCATGATCATTATATCCTTTTCTTGAAAGGTCGGGCAATTGCCTTCCTGAAAGGAGGAATCCCATCCTCCTGCGTGAACGGTAACGGCCAATTGAGACCTCAATGATAGGGAAAAAACGGGGGGTGTCAAAAAGTAATTTGTCATGAAAATAAGAAGGGTTTGGCTCAATGGCTGGAATTCACAATGAAAAACGCATGATTCCATTTCTGCGCCATGTGCTCAGGCATGTGCTGCGTTACTCTTCCTGGATTCCCGCCTTTTGCGGGAATGAGTGGGGGCAATGGCGTTGTGATACCGAATGAAGTTGCTGCGGGTGTATTCCGTCTTTGTGCGGCAACTGTCCGGGTATGCGTTTTATGAACCATTCAGAGAGTGTGAGGCTAAGATTTGTGGCGAAACGGTTTCGGCTGGCTGTGGGGTGCTGGCAGGGTGGATCAAAGCCGTACCCCTCATTGTTTACGATTATTATCCGAACCTGGGTTGTCGGATGTTTCGGGCAGGACTGCTGTCTCACTTCGTCCCTCGGCCTTTAACGGCGGTTGGTCCGCCGGTGCGTGCCGGTGTTCAGAATAAGCGGTTCGTTCCTGTAACTCCAACATATTCAAAGGCTGCAGGAACCGGAAGAATACAGGATCGATGACTGGCATTCCCCTGGAATCCCGGGAAATGATGATTAGCTTTGATATGATTTCGGGATATGTCAATCATTCAATGTTCTTACGCATCGACATTCAGCGAATGCATTGAGGGTTATCCATCCTTTCCTGCGCGAAAGGGATGGATTTCAAAGAAGCATGTTGATATTGAGGAGGAAAAGATCCATGGCCAGGGCAGTAGGAATAGATCTTGGAACCACCAACTCGGTGGCGGCAATCTGGGAAAACGGTAAGGCAACTGTAATTCCGAACGCCGAAGGATCTCGTACCACTCCATCCGTTGTGGCTTACACGGAAGACGGGCAGCGGCTGGTAGGGCAGGTGGCCCGCCGGCAGAGCATACTGAATCCCAGCGGAACCATCTATTCGGCCAAGCGTTTTGTCGGCAGGAAATGGGGAGAGGTGGACGAAGAATCGAAAATAGTCTCTTACAAGGTGGCGAAGGGACCCGGGGACGCAGTGCGTTTCGACGTGCGTGGAAGAATGCTGGCTCCCGAGGAGGTTTCGGCGCAGGTGGTACGCAAACTTGCGGAGGATGCTTCCAGGCACCTGGGGGAGAAGGTTGTCGAGGCAGTCATCACGGTTCCGGCCTATTTCAATGACGCACAACGACAGGCTACCAAGAACGCCGGTGAAATAGCGGGGCTCAAGGTGCTGCGCATCATCAACGAACCCACCGCCGCTGCCCTCGCCTATGGACTCGAAAAGAAGAAGAATGAAACGATCCTCGTGTTCGACCTGGGCGGAGGGACATTCGACGTATCCATCCTCGATGTGGGGGAGGGCGTCTGTGAAGTGCGCTCCACATCGGGGGACACGCACCTGGGCGGGGACGACTTCGACAAGAGGGTTGTGGACTGGATAGCCGAGGAATTCAAGAAGGAGAGCGGAATAGACATACGGAACGACCGGCAGGCGCTGCAGAGGCTTTACGAAGCGGCGGAGAAGGCCAAGTGCGAATTGTCCAGCATGGCCGAAACCCAGGTCAACCTGCCGTTCATCACGGCGGATGCCTCGGGGCCCAAACACCTGGTGATGAAGATCACCCGGGCGAAGTTCGAAGACCTGGTTCATGACCTGGTGGAACGCTGCATGAAGCCCGTGGAACAGGCTCTGGCCGATGCCAGGCTCACCGCCGGAGACATCGACGAGGTCATCCTGGTGGGCGGGTCCACTCGCATTCCGGCGGTGCAGGAACTGGTCAGGAAGCTCACGGGCGGCAAGCAGCCGAACATGAGCGTGAATCCGGACGAAGTGGTCGCCGTGGGCGCCGCTGTGCAGGCCGCTATTATAAAGGGTGAAGTGGAAGACGTCGTTTTGCTGGATGTCACTCCACTCTCGCTGGGTGTCGAAACGCTGGGTGGAGTCATGACCAGGCTCATCGAGCGCAACACCACCATTCCGTCTCGCAAGGAGGAGATCTTTTCGACGGCGGAAGACAACCAGTCGGCCGTCGACATCGTGGTGCTGCAGGGGGAGCGGGAAATGGCACGGGACAACAGGGTGCTCGGCCGTTTCAGGCTCGATGGCATCCGCCCGGCGCCTCGGAGTATCCCGCAGATCAAGGTGGTTTTCGACATCGACGCCAACGGGATACTCAGCGTGACTGCCCGTGACCAGGAAACGGGCACGGAACAGAACGTGGTGATCTCGGAATCCACGAACCTGTCCAGGACCGAAGTGGAGAAGATGGTCAAGGATGCTGCAGTCCATGCGGATGAAGACAGGAGGCGTCGTGAGACTGTCGAGAGCCGGAACCGGGCGGACAGCCTGGCTTACCAGCTGGAGCGGACTTTGAGTGACCTTCAGGACAGGGTGCCTGTCCATGAAAAGGCGCGTTGCGAGCAGTTGATCGAGGATGCGCGGGCTGCAGTGAAGGACGAGAAGACGGGTAGACAGCGCTTCGTGGAACTTGCCAGCGACCTGGAACAGGCTCTCCAGATGCTGTCCGCCGCTGTCTACGGGAAGGCGGCGGAAACAGGCGCCGGAGAATACCGGACCGGCGCCGAGGATGTCATTGATGCCGAGTTCAGCGAGCGTTAGGGTTCGCGGAAAGAGCCGAAGGTCTCCGAAATAGTGTGTTGTGGTGATCGATCATGGGCAACCTGGCGGAAGGAACGAAAACAGAGAAGAGGTCGTGACGGAACATTATGGCAGTGAAATTCAGAGACTACTACGAAGTTCTGGGGGTTCCTCGTACGGCCACCCAGGAGGAGATCCAGAGGTCGTATCGCAAACTCGCCAGGAAGTATCATCCGGATGTGAGCAAGGCTGAGGGTGCGGAGGACAAGTTCAAGGAGATCAACGAAGCCTACGAAGTCCTCAAGGATCCCGAAAAGCGAAAGAAATACGACCAGCTTGGACCGGATTGGAAGACCGGCCAGGATTTTCGACCGCCGCCAGGGTGGGACGTGCACTTTGATTTCGGCCAGGCGGGTGGTGAGCGGAGCGACTTCCAGTGGGGAGGAGCGGGAGGTTACAGCGATTTCTTCGAGACTCTTTTCGGGAGCCGCCGGTTTCGTGAAGCGCGCGGAGGTGCAAGAAGACCGGGAGGGGCGGTGTGGAGGCAGGCCGGCGCAGACCAGGAAGCGACTCTGAGTATCACTCTCGAAGACGCCTTTCATGGGGCGACCCGGTCCGTCACGCTCCAGTCCCAGACCGTGACTCCCGAGGGGCGAATATCCGTCCAGGAAAAGACCTACGATGTCAAGATCCCGCCAGGCATTCTTCCCGGGCAGAGGATACGTCTTTCAGGTCAGGGAAGTGAAGGACTGGGGGGTGGGCCTCCAGGCGACCTCTACCTGAAGATCGAGATCGAACCTCACCCGGTTTATCGACTCAGCGGACGGGACATCACCGTGGACCTGCCGGTCACTCCCTGGGAGGCTGTGCTGGGTGCGGAAGTCCAGATCAAAACCCCCTCGGGGCCGGTTACGCTGAAGGTGCCCCCGGGAACCCAGAGCGGGCGGAAGCTGCGCCTGCGGGGAAGAGGGATGCCCAACCCAAGGGGTGAGCCCGGAGACCTTTTCGCCGTGGTGAACATCATGGTTCCCACGCGTCTCTCGAAGCGGGAAAAGGATCTGTACGAGGAGCTTCAGAAGGCTTCGAGCTTCAACCCGCGCATTTAGATCGAGGAGGATTGGTACCCATGGCTGAGCGGAAATATTTTTTGTTGAGTGTAAGAACAATTCATGGGTTTCCGCCCTACCTGACGTCGGAGGAAGTGGCCGGGCGCTGCGGCATTCATCCTGACCTGGTCGACCGCTTCATGCGGCTCGGCCTCATAGACTGCGCGGGTACGAGTCCCGGTGGAGATGTGCTGTTCCACGTGGACGTGGTTCCCCTGATCAGGAGAATATTGAGGCTGCGCAACCAGCTCGGAGTGAACTATGCCGGCATCGGAGTGATTCTCGAACTGATGTCCCGGGTCGAGGAACTCGAAAACCAGATTATGAAACTCGAGAAGAGGATTTTTGAAGGCGATTGAGACTCCTGCCGGGCTTTTCCGGCAGGCTGGTTCAACAGATTTCGAAACGGATCGACCGATCGCACTTCAAAGTGAAGAGATAAGAATAAAGGAGGATTTCTCAATATGGACATGAGCAGATTGACCACTAAATCCCAGGAAGCGATACAGGCCGCCCAGACCAAAGCGATACGCTACGGCCACCTGGAAGTGGACGGGGAGCATCTGCTGCTCGCACTGCTGGAACAGGCGGACGGCCTGGTGCCCAGGGTGCTTCAGAAGCTGGAAATCCCCGTCAAGGATATGAAGGAGCGGATTGAGGGGGAGTTGGAGAAAAAAGCACGGGTCAGCGGTCCGGGAGTCGAGCCCGGAAAGATTTACGTCAGTCAGCGGTTCCAGAGACTGTTCGTAAAAGCCCAGGATGAGGCTCAAAGACTGAAGGATGAATACGTATCGGTGGAGCACATCCTGCTTGCTTTTATCGACGAAGGCGGGCTGACCCCGGCAGGCAGGATCCTCCGGGAGTTCAAGGCGAGCCGGGACGAGGTTCTGAATGCGCTGACATCCATCAGGGGACACCAGCGCGTGACAAGCGCATCTCCGGAAACGACCTACGAGGCGCTTCAGAAATATGGGCGCGAACTGGTGCAGGAAGCCAGGTCCGGCAGGCTGGATCCGGTGATCGGTCGGGATTCCGAGATACGCCGGGTGATTCGCATCCTGAGCAGGAAGACGAAGAACAATCCCGTGCTGATCGGGGAGCCTGGAGTCGGCAAGACGGCCATCGTCGAAGGGCTGGCTCATCGCATCGTTCGCGGTGACGTTCCCGAGGGTCTCAAGGATAAGACTCTTTTCGCCCTGGACATGGGTGCCCTCGTCGCCGGCGCAAAGTACAGGGGGGAATTCGAAGAACGCCTCAAGGCGGTGCTCCAGGAGATCAAGGAATCGGAAGGCAGGATTCTTCTTTTTATCGATGAACTGCATACCATTGTCGGAGCGGGCCGTGCGGAAGGATCCATGGATGCGGGCAATATGCTCAAACCCATGCTTGCTCGAGGTGAACTGCACTGCATCGGCGCAACGACATTGGACGAATACCGCAAGTACATCGAAAAGGATGCAGCGCTCGAGCGGCGTTTCCAGCCCGTATTGGTGGATCAGCCGACGGTGGAGGACACGATTTCCATCCTGCGCGGACTCAAGGAGCGCTTTGAAGTCCACCACGGCGTCAAGATCCAGGACAGCGCTCTCGTGGCCGCCTCCGTGCTTTCCAACCGGTACATTTCAGACCGTTTCCTGCCCGACAAAGCCATCGACCTGGTGGACGAGGCGTGTGCCATGATACGGACCGAGATCGATTCCATGCCGGCGGAACTCGATGAAGTCACCCGGCGGGTGATGCAGCTCGAAATCGAGGAAGTGGCTTTGAAGAAGGAGCGTGACCCGGCAAGCCGCGAAAGGCTCGGGGCCATACAGAAGGAGATTGCCGAACTGCGCAGCAGGGCGGACGTGATGAGGGCTCAGTGGGAGGCTGAAAAGGAAGCCATCAAGAAGGTGCAGGGCCTTCGAGAGGAAATCGAGAAGCTGCGCCGGGATGTCGAGGTTGCCGAACGGGAATTCAATCTGCAGAAAGCGGCGGAATTGAAACACGGGCTCATGCCCGACCTCGAACGGCGCCTGAAGGAGGAGGAGCAGGGGCTGGCGGGCAAGCAGGGAGAGAGCAGGCTCCTGCGGGAGGAAGTGACCGAGGACGAGATCGCCGAGATCATTTCCCGCTGGACCGGTATTCCCGTCACCCGGCTGGTGGAAGGCGAGCGCGAAAAACTGCTGCGCCTGGACGAGGTTCTTCACAGGCGCGTCGTGGGGCAGGACGAGGCGGTGCGGCTGGTAGCCGACGCCGTCATTCGAGCCCGGTCCGGCATCAAGGACCCGAGGCGGCCCATAGGATCGTTCATCTTCCTGGGGCCCACTGGAGTCGGGAAGACGGAACTCGGCAAGACGCTCGCCGAGGCTCTTTTCGATTCCGAGGACAACATAGTGCGCATCGATATGAGCGAATACATGGAAAAACATACCGTATCGAGGCTTATCGGTGCGCCTCCGGGTTATGTGGGCTACGAGGAAGGAGGCCAGCTTACGGAGGCTGTCCGCCGGAAGCCGTACTCCGTTATTCTCTTCGACGAAATCGAAAAGGCTCACCCGGACGTATTCAATGTTCTGCTCCAGATTCTCGATGACGGCCGCCTGACGGATGCGCAGGGGAGAACCGTGGATTTCAAGAACACGGTGATCATCATGACGAGCAATATCGGATCCACCTACCTGCTCGAAGGGGTAACAGACACGGGGGAAATCAGGGAAAAAGCGCGCAAGGAGGTCATGGCGGAACTGAGACGGCAGTTCCGGCCCGAATTTCTGAACCGGGTCGATGATATCGTGCTCTTCAAGCCTTTGACCCTCGGCGAAATCGAGAGGATCATCGACCTGCTGACCAAGGACCTGACCAAGCGCCTCAAGGACCGGCGAATCACCCTGGCCATCACTTCCGAAGCGCGTCAGTTCATCGCCAGGGCCGGGTATGACCCGGTGTTCGGAGCAAGGCCTCTCAAAAGATACCTGCAGCACGAACTTGAAACGCGCATAGGACGGGCGCTTATCTCGGGCGCCATCCCCGACGGAAGCACCATCAACGTCGACATTCAGAACGGGGAATTGTCGGTGACCCATCTCCCGTCCGAATAGACTCCATTACACATACTCCTCGACGCCGAGCTCCGATGCCCGGCGCTTTACCCGTTCCACCACGGCCGGGTCCATGACGATGTCGTCGGGCCACGGCCGGTGGTGGCCGTCTTCCGGTCCCTTCTTCGTGGCGTCGATGACGACCCGTCCTTCCGACCTGATGATATCCCTTTTGGGATCCACGTTGTTGAAGATCTTCCAGAATATGAGGGAGGCATCCCTGAGGTCGATCTGTGCGTCATAAAGCACAAAGATGGAGTAGGCCTGCAGATCGGCCTGGGTGAAAAGGCGCGGAGCGATTTGGGCTCCTGTGATGCTGCCGTCCTTTTCGAGATGAAGGAGAAGCGGCCGGTTCCTGGCATCGATGCCTGGGTCGAAGAATCCGGAGAGATGATGAGAAGCGGATTCGAGTGCCCTTTCGACGGATTGCCGGGGCGGGGGAGCCGGGCGCAGGCGCGGCTGAGGCCTGTCCCGTTCATCGGGCATGCGGTGCGTGGCGTCTATGCCGAGTTTGCCTCCGAATAGAGGGTCTGGAGCACTGTGGTCGAGCACATCGAGGACCCCCTCGGTAATATAGAGGTCCGTGTCGAGGTCCACCTCATCGAGGATCGTCTTGATCACTGTCATGGGCCGGTGCAGATCCACGCCTGGATCCACCAGCACCACCCCCTTGCAGAAGCTCATCTGTCCCTGCCCCCAGATGGCACTCATGATCCGCCTCGCATGGCCGGGATATTCTTTTTCTATCGATATAACGGCTATGTTGTGAAACACTCCCTCCCACGGCAGCCAGTAGTCCTTGACTTCGGGCAGTACGGCATTCAACAGGGGCAGGAAGATCCTTTCGGTGGCTTTGGCCAGGTAGCAGTCTTCCATGGGAGGCCGCCCGACTACGGTTGCCGGATAGATGGGATTGCGCCGGTGAGTGAGAGCCGTGACATGAAAGACGGGGTAGTCGCCCACGAGGGAGTAATAGCCCGTGTGGTCCCCGAAGGGGCCTTCCACGCGCAGTTCTCCCGGTTCTACGTATCCTTCGAGCACGAAATCGCTTTCGGCGGGAACCTCGATGTCCACCGTCAGGCATTTGGCCATGAGCACGGGTTTTCGCCGGATAAAACCCGCCAGGATCATCTCGTCGATTCCCCTCGGAAGAGGTGCCGTGGCGGCGTAGGTGGCAGCCGGATCTGTCCCGATGGCTACGGCCACGGGCATTCGCTTCCCGGCCTTGCGGTATTCCTGGTAATAGTGGGAACCGTCCTTGTGGATGTGCCAGTGCATCCCGGTAGTGCAACGGTCGTAGACCTGGAGGCGGTACATACCGGCGTTGCGCCTTCCTGTGCGGAGGCTTCGAGTGATGACGACGGGAAGGGTGACGAACGGTCCTCCGTCCTGCGGCCAGCACTTGAGGACAGGAAGCCTGGAAAGGTCCACTCGGTCCCCCATGTAGACCACATCCTGGCATGGCGCATTCTTCGTCCTTCTGGGCAAAAACCTGAAGAGGTCCAGGCCGAGAGGGGCCAGCCTGAGGAGATCCAGGGGGGACCTGGGAGGATCGAGTTCGATGAAACGGCGCAGGCGCAGAGCCAGCGCATCGAGGTCATGCACGCCCAGGGACATGCAGATGCGCCGCTCGCTGCCGAAAGCATTGGTCAAAACCGGGAAATCCGACCCTTCCACGTTTTCGAAAAGAAGGGCCTTTCCGCCTCCAGGGCTCTTGCTTGCCAGGTCCGTTATCTGAGTGATTTCAAGATCCGCCGAGACGGGTGCGTTGATTCTCAGCAGCTCTCCTGCCTGTTCGAGAGTCTGAACGAAGTCTCGAAGATGGTTGTAGGCTGTCTTCATACCAATGGATTCCTCTCGCCTGCCGGGGCGCCTTGTGCTCTTCCGGGACGCTGTAAGTCGATCAGAACCTCGATGTCCTCAGAAGAACGAAATGTCCGTCCAGATACCCAGGAAAAGAAGTACAGAGATGACACTGTTGATATGAAAGAAAGCAAAGTTCACATGGTCCAGATCGCCCGGTTTGACCAGTTTGTGTTCGATGACGAGCAGCAGGGTGATCAGAACCAAAAATCCCAGGTAGATCGGTCCGAGGTTGAATACGAAGTATATGGAGAACAGGAGGAGAAAGGTCATCAGGTGCAGGATAGTGGAAATAGCGAGTGCCTTCCGGATGCCGCAGCGGGCGGGCAGGGAATAAAGGCCGGCCTGCCGGTCAAAATCAACGTCCTGGCATGCATAAAGAATATCGAAGCCGGCAATATAGGTCATGAGTGCCCCCGAGAGGAGAAGTATCCGGTAGTCCAGGGTTCCGGAGGCGGCGACCCATGCTCCCGCCGGGGCAAGGCCTATGGCGAACCCGAGGAACAGGTGAGACAGGGTGGTGAACCGTTTGGTGTAGGAGTACAGAAGGAGAACCGCCAGCACCGGGATGGACAGGAGAAGGCAGGTTCTGCCGAGCATCGTTGCGGAGACCACGAAAACAAGGGACGAAACCACGACGAAAACCAGGACTGACTTCACGGGGATTTGACCGGCCGTGAGGGGCCGATTGCTCGTGCGGGGGTTGAGGCGATCGTATTCATAATCGGCCAGCCTGTTGAATCCCATCGCTGCGGAACGTGCCGCCGCCATGGCGACGACGATCCACCAGAGGGTGAACCATGAAACGGGATCCTGGCGATTGGCCAGCAGCACGGCAGCAAGAGCAAAGGGCAGAGCGAAAACGGTGTGGCTGAACTTGATCAACCTTCCGTAGGTCTTTACTTGATCCATCCACATAGTGTATTCCCGAGCATCCGCCGATGGAAGAAGGGTGATGATGCGAACAGCTCCCGCATGGAGTGAAACTTTATTAGCATACCCCATGCACAAAGGAAAGTCGGGACAATACATCCATGAGTCCGAAAGAACGTGACACCCCATTGTTTCTTTTCGGCACGAGAGTCGCGATTGGGGCTTTTCGTTTCACGGTGGACCAGTTTCCGGGTTAGTATGTGATATGCATACATGCGGACTCGTCGAATGAAAGACAAAGACATCGAGGAATACAGCATCCGATGGAACAGACTCAGGTCGTAAAAAAAGGCATGGAGGTGGAGGTCGCGGTGGAGAAGCTGGCTTTCGGCGGGAAAGCCGTCTCCCGGGTTAACGGGTTTGTGGTGTTCATCGATCACGGCGTTCCCGGACAAACCGCCAGGGTCAGAATAACAAGGAAGAAGCGGCAGTATGCTGAAGCCAGGGTGATCGAGGTAGTCCGTCAGTCGCCTGATTACACGGATCCCTTTTGTGTTCACTTCAAATTATGCGGAGGCTGCAGCTGGCAGGACATTCCTTACGCTGAACAGCTGAGGTGGAAGAGGCAGCATGTTGCAGACTGCCTCGAACATGTGGCCGGAGTGGGGGAAGCCAGGGTCGAGTCCTGTGAACCGTCGCCGCGTCTCACCTTTTATCGCAACAAGATGGAATATACCTTCTCGGATCGCAGATGGCTGTCCGACGAGGAAATCGCTTCCAAAGATACCACATATGGCAAATCCTGTGCCCTGGGTCTTCATGTTTCGGGCTTTTTTGACAAGGTGTTCAATGTGGAGCAGTGCTTTCTGGAATCGCCCGAGTCCGTGGCCGTTCTCAAGAGCGTTCGGGACTGGTGTGCGGGGAGCGGCGTTCCCGCGTACAGCATAAGGACACACAAGGGTTACTGGCGCTTTCTGGTGGTCCGGGAAGGCAAATTTACGGATCAGGTGCTTGTTCATCTGCTGACGGCAGATGAACCGGGGCATGACAGGCATGTGGATGCCCTTGTTCGTCACCTGGTCAGAGAGTTCCCGTCCATCACGACTTTCGTGCATTCCGTGACCGGGAAAAAGGCCCAGGTAGCCCTCGGCGATTCGAGCCGCGTAGTCTTGGGGCCGGGTGTGATCGAGGAGAGACTCGGATCCCTGCGTTTTCGAATATCCGCACATTCCTTTTTCCAGACGAACCCGTTTGCCGCAATGAGGATGTACGAGACGGTCGAGTCCTTCGCGGAATTGAACGGTACGGAAACGGTTTGGGATCTTTATTGCGGGACGGGCAGCATTGCACTTTTCATTGCATCCCGGGCGAGAAGGGTAGTAGGATTCGAAGTCGTTGAAGACGCGGTGAGAGACGCCTACGAAAACTGCAGATACAACGGAATAGAAAACTGCAGTTTCGTCGCCGGGGACCTGAAGGACATGATCAGCCGGGGAAGCGACGAGGCGGGCACTGCGGTTCCTGATGTGCTCATTGCGGATCCCCCGCGCGCGGGCATGCACCCTCATGTGGTCAAGACGGTTCTCGAACTGGCTCCGAAGCGGATTGTCTATGTCTCCTGCAACCCTTCCACGCTCGCCCGCGACCTCACGTCGCTCCTGGAAAGATATGAAGTCGAACGAGTGCTTCCTTTCGATTTTTTTCCTCACACTCCGCATATCGAGTGCGTGGTTAAACTGGTCCGAAAGGCCTGACGAGCGGCGATGATCCACCGGGAGTTTCAGCCCCCCGCAATCTGCAGTGGTTATGGGAGTGCTTTCGAGCACGGGAGTCCGGATTTTCGATCATGAACCAGTTTTCAGTCCGAAGGCCGAAAAAGAATCGCCTCTGGTTGAAGATATCCGTTGTCTTTGTTTTGCTCATGTCTCTTTTCTGGGCGAGCTATTTCTTTTATCTGTATTCGGAAATCAAGGCGAGATTTGAAAGCAGGCGGTGGAGTGTCCCTGCCCGTGTCTTTTCAGCGCCCGTGCTTCTCTACCCGGGACAGGTCCTGTCGGTATCCCAGCTCGGACAGATCTTCCAGGAAAGACGTTACCAGGAGGCTGTAAGAGAGCCCTTGCGAGCCGGGGAGTACAAGGCAAGCCGGGACAGGATGACGGTGTATTTGAGGGAATTCAAGTTTCCCGGGCATACGCTTGCCTCCCGTAGAATACACTTCGTCTTCCAGCAGAACAGGCTCGCCAGGATCCAGAGTGGAGATGCCGACCTGGTCTTTCTTGAAATCGAGCCCCTGGAAATCGCCCGACTGTTCGGTCCTGAACGCGAAAGCCGGTCTCTCATCAATATCGAACAGGTTCCGCGCCACCTCATCGACAGTGTGACGGCCATCGAAGATCACCGTTTCTATGAACACAGGGGTGTGGACTGGGTGGGTATTTCGAGGGCACTCTGGATGGACTTGCGTGCTCGCAGGGTGGTCCAGGGCGGATCCACCATCACGCAGCAGCTGGTCAAGAACTACTTTCTCGAACCGGAACGAAGTGTGAAGCGGAAGCTGCTCGAGGCATCCATGGCGGTCATCATCGAGTACATGTACGAGAAGGACGAGATACTGGAGATGTACATGAACGAGATCTACCTCGGGCAGAGGGGCAGCGTGTCCATTCATGGAATGGGGGAGGCGGCCCGTTATTACTTCGGGCGCAACGTGGAAGATCTGAGCCTTGCCGAATCGGCAACGCTTGCAGGGATGATACGGGCTCCCAATGCCTATTCGCCCTATTCCAGCGCCAGGGCTTCGCAGGACCGTCGCAACACGGTGCTCAGGAGAATGCTCGAACTGGGTAAGATCGATTCCGAAGAATATGAAAGAGCCAGGATCGATCCCCTGAGGGTCCTGCGGACGACTCCACCCGTCAGCGCCGCCTCCTACTTCGTCGACTACGTGAAGCATCAGTTGCATGAACTCTACGAAACCGAGGCGCTCGAGTCGGAAGGTCTGAACATCTACACGACACTCCACCCTGAAATGGCCATTGCTGCCGAACTGGCCGTCAGGGAGGGGCTGGAGGAGATCGAGAGGACTCGGTCTGATAAAGGAGGGAGCGGGCTGGATGCCGCTCTACAGGTGGTTCTCATCGCGGTTCACCCCAAGACGGGAGCCGTGCTTGCACTGGTTGGAGGGCGGGATTACGGAGAGAGCAGCTTCAACCGTGCGTTGTACGCTCACCGGCAGCCGGGGTCTGCGATCAAGCCTTTCGTCTACCTCAGTGCACTCGACAAGTTCACACCGGTCAGCAGGATCCCGGACGAACGGACGGTCCACGTGGTGAACGGACAGCCCTGGTCCCCCCGGAACTATGATGATCGGTACCGGGGAGAGGTGACTTTGCGCGAGGCGGTCGAGGAGTCCGTCAATTGTGCTTCTGTCCATGTGGCGCTCGATATCGGACTCGACAATGTCATCCGCACTCTCCGGAACCTGGGCATTCAGTCGCCCCTCGAACCCCTGCCTTCCCTGGCACTGGGAGCCTTCGAGGTGACTCCCATCGAGCTGGCCGGCGCCTACGCGGCCCTGGGCAACGATGGACAGAAACCGTACCTGCTGAGTCTTAAAGAAGTGGTGGCCGAAAAAGGGGAGATCATCGAGAGGCGAAATATCGATATGGTTTCGGTCACTTCCCCCGCGAAGGCTTTTCTGGTGACCAGTCTTCTGCAGGGGGTGGTGGACAGGGGCACCGGAAAGAGCATCCGGCGCATGGGGATCGATTTTCACTGTGCCGCCAAGACGGGGACCACCAACGATTATCGGGATTCGTGGTTCGTCGGATACATGACCGACCTCCTGGTCCTCGTCTGGGTCGGATACGACGACAACAGGTCGACTCATCTGACCGGTGCGCAGGGAGCGGCTCGAATATGGGCGCGATTCGTCAACCAGGTGCGGCCCTGGATCAATCCTCAACCTTTTCGCATTCCGCCGGGCGTCGTCCACAGAATCGTCTGCAGGGAATCGGGTGCTCTGGCCAACACGTACTGCCGGGAAAAGTCCCTGGAGTTTTTTCTTGCAGACAACGTCATCAAGGAATATTGCACGATCCACGGAAAAAACTGACTCGACCTGGAGGCGTTGATTTTCGTTGATGGGCGCGAGTCGAAATGGTGCGAAGCGAGAGGAGGAGGGTATGGGAGGCTCGATGGAGAGGGGATGGAGTGGGTTTGTCGGACTTCGCTGGCTGGTGGTTCTGATTGCGCTCGGATTCACAGCGGCATGCACATCCTCCAGGCCCGTGCAGATCCCTCCGGAGTGGCAGACTTCTGCGCCTGCTCCACCTGCTCCCCATCCCGCGGTTCAGACTCCCCCCCAGGCGCATGCTGCTCCCTCGGGGCCGATCATCAGGCGGCCCCCCGAATTCAGGGAGAAAGACCTTGCTCCCGGTTTGGAGCCTGCCTTGCCGCCCGGGCAGCAGAAGGCCGAAGCAAGACCCCCTCAGTATCTTGCCAGCATGCACCTCGTAGAGCAGGGGAAGTCCAACCTGGCTGCCGGGAGACCCGAGGCCGCAATCGGGCTGTTCGAACAGGCCGTCCAGGTGGATGTACACAATGGAGAGGCGTTTCTGGGACTTGCCAAAGCCTGGAGGATGAGGGGCTCGGGGAAGAAAGCCCTGGAGTTTGCCAGGAAAGCGGAAATCCTCTTCCAGGACGATCCTCGGAAACTGAAGGAAGTGTACCTTCTCGAGGCGGATATTCTCAGTGACCTGGGCGATGCGGCCCAGTCCAATCAATATCGGCAGAAGGCATCGCGGCTTTAGGCTGCGTTGCGCAACCCCAGTTCCACGAGGACAAGGATCTGATCCGACTGAATATGGAAGCACCCGATTCGAATCAGAAGAACATTCCACACAGGTTGCCGGGCTACCGACCGTTTCTGCTGGTTGCCCTCTTCTTGTCTTTTGTGCTTTCCTTTCTTATCCTGCGTCCGTTCCTGGACACGCTGGTTCTCGCCATTGTTCTCGCCTCCCTTTTTTATCCGCTCCAGGTTCGACTGGTAAGGGTCTACAAAGGAAGAAAGAACCTTGCCGCGTTGACCATCGTGTTCATCGTTACCTTTGTCATCGCCATACCCGTCTTCTTCTTTGCATCTACATTGATTGCCCAGGGCCTCCAGACGATCAACCAAATCAATGAATGGCTGAAAGCGGGAAATCTGCAGAAGGTTGCCGAAGATCCCCGGATCGACACCTACTTTGCCTGGGTCCAGGAGCGGCTGGCTTTCGTGCAGCTGCACAAGGTCGATGTGCAGAACAGCCTGCTTGGTTTCAGCAAGAACCTGGGGCAGTTTCTGCTGAGTAAGGGGGCTGTGCTTCTCGGGAACGTCGCCAGCCTGGTCACTCATTTCCTTATTATGATGTTTATATTCTTCTACATCGTAAGGGACGGAAAGGAGATGGTCGACTATGCGAGGAGCCTTTCGCCTCTTCGGGAAGACCAGGAGGACAGGATCCTTGACGGCATCCGCGTGGTGGCCAGGTCGGTGCTTCTGGGTACCTTTTTCACGGCTTTGAGCCAGGGCATTGTGGGAGGGATCGGCCTCGCCATTCTGGGCATCCCGGGCCTGTTCTGGGGAACCGTCATGGCTTTTTCATCCCTCATACCGGTCGTGGGGACCGCTCTTGTCTGGGTGCCTATCGTACTCTACCTGGCGTTTCTGGACCAATGGCAGTCGGCAGTCTTTCTCGCGGCGTGGTGCGCGGTTCTGGTCGGGTCCATCGACAATTTTCTGAGACCCTTCCTGATGCGGGGGCAGGGGGAATCGAGAATGTCCGTCTTTTACATCTTCCTCGCCATCATCGGCGGCGTTCAGCATTTCGGCCTGTCCGGCATTCTCTACGGCCCGTTGATTCTGAGTTTCGCCATGATCATGATGTACATCTACAGGGTGGAATACGGGGAGGAACTGGCCCGCGGCAAGTGTCTTCGGACTTCTGCCGCCTGCATCCAGGAATCGGAGCCCGAGGCAAACGTCCAAGACCCCTGACCGGCTGACTGCCGTTATCCGGAAACGATCGTCGAAGCCGGAACCTGCTGCGGACGACGATCGAAATCGGGCTGTCAGGGCAGCCGACCGCCGATCCGGTGTTCTTCATCGTTTCCGTCGTCCCCGGCTGATCGGTCCTTGTGCAAATGTGAACGCAGCAGTTTCATGAAAGCCCCGAGCCGCGGGAAACGCGTTTCGGCCTTTCGAAACTGGCGTGCAAGAAAAGGGACCTCGACGGCCAGGATTGTAAAGCCGATAATGGTGAGAAACCCGCCGGGAAGGATGGGGATGACCCACAGCACCAACCCGACGGGAATCAATACGGCTGCAAGTGCAATTTTCGCGATACGCATCATCATAATTATATAAGATAAGCCGGGCAGGAGGGCGGTTCAATCGATATTCGGCAGTCAATGTCTTGCCCTCCATCCATGCCCTGCTACCGGTTCAATGGATCTGCGCACGGTTTATCCCCCGTTGGCGAAGAACCGGTTGAATGCGTTCAAATAGGCCCTGGCGCTGGCTTCGATAACGTCCGGGCTCGTTCCTATTCCGGAATAGACCGCCCCGTTGATCTCGACCCTCACCATCGCCTCCCCCAGGGCGTCCTTGCCCATGGTCACCGCTTTCAGATCGTAATCCCTGAGTATTCCGTGCTGTCCCACGATGCGTTCGATCACCTTGAATACCGCGTCTACCGGGCCGTTTCCTGTGGCCGCATCGGTAAGGGTTACGGATTCCTTCAAAAGCGTGACCGATGCGAGCGGGACCATCGTGTTGCCACTCATGATCTGCATGCTGTGGAAAGAAAATGTTTCCGGGACCTTCGTCATCTCGATTTCGACTATGGCGTTCAAATCCTGGCTCGAGATTTCCTTCTTGCGATCGGCAACGTTGAGGAACCTGCTGTAGATGCGTTCGAACAATTCCTGTTCCGGTTTGTAGCCCAGTTCGGAAAGACGATGTTTGAGTGCGGCGCGGCCTGAGCGGGCGGTCAGCACGATCTTGTGCTGCCTGATTCCCACGTCTTCGGGCTTCATGATTTCGTAGGTGCGGCGGTCCTTGAGTATCCCGTCCTGGTGGATGCCCGATGAATGCGCGAAGGCGTTGGAGCCCACGACGGCCTTGTTTGGCTGCACCGGGATGTTCATGAGACGGCTGACCATACGGCTGGTGCGATAGATCTCTTCGGTCCTGATTTCGGAATGAGCCTGGTAGGTCGCATGACGCGTCTTGAGGATCATCACGATTTCTTCGAGCGAGGCGTTGCCCGCGCGCTCGCCGACACCGTTGACGGTGCATTCCACCTGGTTCGCGCCGTTTCGGATCGCAGCCAGGCTGTTTGCCACGGCGAGGCCGAGATCGTTATGACAGTGGACACTGAGCGTCACATGGTCCAGGGCGGGGACTCGTTCTTTAAGCCTGCGTATGACTTCGCCGAATTCGTCCGGAACGGCGTAACCGACGGTGTCGGGAACATTGACCACGGTTGCTCCTGCCTTGATCACGGCATCCATGACCCGGCACAGGTATTCGAAGTCGGTGCGGGAAGCATCTTCCGTCGAGTATTCGATGTCCTCGCAGTAACGTTTTGCATATTTCACCGCTTCGACGGCCATCTCCAACGCCGTCGCCCTGTCTCGACGGAGTTTTCGCTGGAGGTGGATATCCGACGATCCGAGAAAAACATGGATGCGTGGCCGTTCCGCATCCCTCACCGCTTCCCATGCGGCATCGATGTCCTGATCCACGGCTCTCGCCAGGCCCGCCACGACTGGGCCTTTCACCTGCTGCGAAATAGCCTTAACGGCAAGGAGGTCCTCTGGCGACGAGCAGGGGAATCCGCCTTCGATGACATCCACTCCCAGCCTGGCAAGCTGCTGGGCAATCTCGATCTTCTGGCGTTTGTTGAGTTTGGCCCCGGGGACCTGTTCTCCGTCCCTGAGGGTGGTATCGAAAATAAAGATCCTTCGGCTCATGATTCTATCCTTGTTCGGTTTCGAGTTCTGGTTCCCATTCGCGCCTTGCGCGGCATTCTCCCTGAAATCGGCTCGTAGCTCACATGGGCCGGCAGGCCCCATAACGTCATCACCTCCTTTGGTGCATTCAAAAAAAAAGGCCATGGGAGGGAACCCATGGCCTGTGGTTTTGTTCGCAGAAAAGCGTTTACGGCGCTCGTGCAAAACGGGCATGAGATCCCCGCACCTGGTCCAGCAGGCTGAGTAGGAATAGCAGGCTGTGTAATGGGCGGTTCATGTCCGTTTCCTTCAGTGATCTTTGTTCCGGCGATACCCTGGGCGGGCCCCCCGGCGATGAAGGGGGACAGTTGTCCGAGGCCGGCATTCTTCTAAATGATCAGGGCGACGGCAAAACAGAGAGCGATTTGAACAGTGAACAGAAGAAGATACAAAGCGTACTTTGAGACTGAAAAGTCCTCGATAATCCGGTTCGCCTCTTCCATGATCCGGTTGGCCTCGACAGTATCCATTCCCCTCTCCATTGCACGGTTGAAACGTCTGCTGTTCATGTATCGCCGTATGTTCCAAAGATATCGCCAAATCAAAGTATACAAATTATATTGTCATTTACGGAAAGTTCAAGACGAAAATGGGTGAATGCGGGATTTCTCTTTTTGACGTGGTACCGCGGAGCAGTACCGCGTTCCATGAAAACGAAGGAAGCTGTCCATTGGGTGACGTAAGGCGAACGGAGATCCTGTCTCTCGACTTCATTCCCGGCGACGTTCGGAAGATGATGGAAAGATTCTTTTCATCCGGGTTTGACGTCTGGCTTGTCGGGGGTGCCTTGAGGGATTTTCTGCTCGGGAAAGCTCCGAAGGATTGGGACCTTGCCACGAGCGCTCCACCAGGAAAGGTGATCGACCTTTTCGAGCGCGTCATACCCGTCGGAATCCGTCACGGAACCGTTCAAATCCATACAGCGAGTCGGGATGTGGAGGTGACGAGCTGTGCCATACCCGGCCGCGAAGGGATACTGGCTGATCTCGCAAGGCGGGACTTTACGGTCAACGCCATGGCGCTTTCATTTCCCGAGGGGGAGATGCTCGATCCTCATGAGGGCAGGCGGGATCTGCAGGGGCTGGTGCTCAGGGCAGTGGGCGATGCCCGTTCGAGGTTCCGGGAGGACCCTCTGCGGATACTGAGGGCGGCGAGACTGGTTGCCGGTTATGGCTTTACAGTGCAACCGGAAACCATGGAAGCGATGAAGAACGAAGTGAGCGGCATCGAAGGGGTGGCAGGAGAACGCATCCGGGAGGAGATAACGAGGCTGCTGGTCGGTTGCAGGATGATCGAGTCCTTCGATGTGATGGTGAGAACAGGCACTCTCTGGAGGATCCTTCCCGAAATGGCATGCTGCCGGGAAAATTCTCATCAAAGAGATGACATCCTGGATCATACCATATATACTCTGGCGTCGAGTCCCCGTCGGCTCAGGGTTCGCCTGGCGGCTCTATTTCACGATCTTGCACCATACACGTCATCGAGCCAGGCTCACAGGAAAGTGCGATCCCGGGATCAGTTCAAGCACGGTGCCTTGATCGCGGCCACCGTGATGAAACGCTGGCGCATGTCCAACAGGCAGATCGGCGAGGTGGTCGGCGTACTGGAAAACCAGGTGCCGGACGGATTCGGAGCATGGAGTCCCGCCCAGGTGCGCAGGTTTATGGCCAGGGCGGGAGTGAAGTATCTCGACGATATCCTGGATCTCGCTGAGGCGGATCTGGCGTGCCGCGGAAGTCGAGAGGACACGGTCGAGGATGTTCGCCTTCTTCGATCCAAAATCCTGGCGCATCTGAAGGAGCGGCCGGTTCTCGACCTGGCCGATCTTGCGGTCGACGGCGAAGACGTGATGCGGGTTATCGGTTTCGATCCGGGGCCCCGTGTTGGCTTTGTCCTCCGAAAATTGCATGAAGCCGTGCTGGACAATCCCGCCCTGAACAGGCGCGATGTGCTCATGGACATGATCAGGCAGATATTCTCCATGGATTCATGATGATTTCATCGGCAGGACTGCAATTCACAAAAGGGAGGAGAAGGAATGCTGGTTAAACATTGGATGAGTACGAACGTGATCACCATCGACGAAGACGATTCCATGCAACATGCGATCAATCTGATGAAGGAAAACGTCATACGCATGCTGCCGGTACTCCGAAAGGGCAGGCTGATCGGCATCGTGTCCGATACGGACCTGAAGAGGGCATCGGCTTCGGATGCCACGCTCCTGGACGTGCATGAAATGCTTTATCTCATCTCCAAGATCAAGGTCCATGACATCATGACCAAGAACCCCCTGACGGTTTCCGAAGACTACACCGTGGAGGAGACGGCGGAAGTGCTCCTGAAGAACAAGATCTCCGGCGTGCCCGTAGTGAACAAAAGTGGTGCGCTGGTCGGGATCATCACGCGCGACGACCTGTTCAAGGTGTTGATCAACCTGAGCGGACTCGGCAAGAAAGGAGTCCAGTTCGCGTTCCTGGTCGAGGACCAGCCCGGATCCATCAAGAACCTGACGGATATCATCCGCACTTACGAGGGACGCATCGCGAGCATTTTGAGTTCATACGAATATGCTCCTCCGGGTACGCGCATTGTGTACATCCGGATCTATGATATCGAACGGGAAAAGATGCCCATGCTCGAGGAAGAACTCAAGCAGAAGGCGAAGATGATCTATGTCGTCGACCACCGCGAGGACAAGCGGGAGATCTTTCTCGACCTGCGTGCATGAAAACCTTTACGAACCGGATATCCTCAGGCGGTTTCGCCTGTGCCTACCGGTAAACGGGCAGGGTGCGAAGGTGGGGCATCGAGAGGAGCAGAATCGCGGGCGTCCCCGACCCGCTGCGGCGAGGCGGGGACGCTGGTTGTACGGAGCCGTGCAGGACCCGGGTTCGGCGGGCGATTATATCCCGAGGAACGCCTCCTTCACCTGGTCGTTCTCGAGGAGATCCCGTCCGTTGCCCTCGAGGACTACTCTTCCGTTTTCGAGTACATAGGCCCGGTCGCATATGGCAAGCGTCTGTTTCACATTTTGTTCCACCATGAGAAGAGTCACTCCTTCCTGGTGGATTGTTCTCGCCAGCCTGAATATCTCCTGGGTCAGAAGAGGCGAAAGACCCAGAGACGGTTCGTCGAAGAGCATCATTTTGGGTCTCGACATGAGGCCCCGTGCAATGGCGCACATTTGCTGCTCGCCTCCCGACAGTGTCCCGGCCATTTGCTTCTGACGCTCCCGCAGGCGGGGAAAGAGATCCAACACCCATTCGAGGGTTTCGCTGCGGCGCGCCTTGGCCTCACCTCGAAGAGAACCCATTTCCAGGTTTTCCTTGACACTCATTTCCGGGAAAAGCTGGCGTGCTTCAGGGACATGAGCGATGCCGTGGTCGATAATGTGATAAGGCGCGACCTGGTCGAGCCTCCTGTCTCCAAACCATATCTCCCCGCTGCTGAGGGGTAAGAGGCTCGATATGGTCTTCATGATGGTGCTCTTCCCGGCCCCGTTTGCCCCTACCAGGACCACGAATTCGTTGGCTTCCACGCGGAACGAAACATCCCACAGTACCTGGATGTCTCCATAGCCCGCATTGACGTTTTCCACCCGCAGCATGCTCCTAGTCCTTTCCAAGATATGCTTCGATCACCGCCTGGTTGTTGGCAACTTCCTCGGGAACGCCTCGAGCGATCTCCTGGCCGTAGTTGATGCACAGAATCCTGTCGCAGATGTTCATGATGACGTGCATGATGTGTTCGACGATGACGATGGTGATGCCGGTATCACGGATTCTGCGGATAAGTTCGACGCCTTCCGCCTGTTCCTGGGGTGTAAGCCCGGCCATGGTTTCATCGAGCAGAAGAAGTCTCGGGCCGGTGGCGAGTGCGCGGGCGATTTCGAGCCTTTTCCTGTCGCCGATGGTGAGGCCCTTGGCGGAGAAGTCCTTCTTCTTTGTCAATTCGCAGAACTCCAGGACTTCCAGCGTCCTGCTGCGTGCCTCCGATTGGGACGAGGCGCGGTTGAACGCCGAGGCCATCACGTTCTCGAATACGGTCATGCGTCGGAGGGGTTTCACCACTTGAAAAGTCCTGCCAATACCTTCCTTGCAGATCTTCCAGGTGGGAAGGCCGTTGAGTTCTTTGCCCTCAAAGACTATGCTTCCGGAGGTGACAGGGAAGTAACCCGTAATCAGGTTGAAGACCGTCGTCTTGCCGGACCCGTTGGGGCCGATCAACCCGTAAATTTCTCCCTTCTCCACCTGAAAACTCAGATCGTTGACGGCGGTAAGCCCACCGAAGGCCTTCGTCAGGCGACGTGTTTCGAAGAAGCTCATAATCAGTTCCCAGCGCTTGCAGATGGAAGGTCTTTGCCCCTGCCCCAGATTCTTTGAATCTTGGACCAGTCGCCAACAATGCCGTTTGCCATGAAGCGGATCACGAATATGACCAGCAGTCCGAAGACGAGCACGTGCGCTTCACTCACCCACTTGGGCATGATGCCGAAAAAGGAGCTGCGGAAGGTTTCCTGGAGCAGAACCATGATGAATGCACCCACCGGCGGTCCCCACGTGGTTCCCACGCCTCCGATGATGCCCACCAGGATGGCCATGATGGAAATGTAGTGGAGCGAGAAGACGACGTGAGGATCGATGAAGGCCATGTAGTTCATGTAGAAGGCACCGGCCAGGCCTGTCATGAAGGAGCTGATCATGAGCGAGAGGCTCTTGTACCGGAAGGAACTGATTCCCAGGGCCTCGGCCGCGTCCTGGTCCTCGCGAATGGCCACGAAGTAGTATCCCCACTTGGATCGCATGACCAGGTGTATGACGAAAACACTCAGGCCGGCGATCCCCAGTGCGAGGTAATAGTAGGGGATCTTGCTGCGAAAGGTCTGGATGATCAGGATTCCCTGCATTCCTTCCGTCAGATCGACCCAGTTGGTGGCCACCAGCCGGAAGATTTCCCCGACGGCGATGGTCGCAAGGGCAAAGTAAGGGCCTCGAAGGCGAAAGCAGACCCATCCAATGACCAGGCCCACCAGCAGTGCCACCGGTCCTCCGAGAAGCATGCCCCACCACGCGGAGATGTTCAGCTTGGTCACGCACAGCCCCGCCGTGTAAGCTCCCGTTCCGAAAAAGATAGCATGGCCGAAAGACACCTGGCCGGTGTAGCCGGAGAGCAGGTTCCAGGACGATCCGATGACGACCCACATCAACGCGATGATGAAGATGTGACGATAATAGTCGGACTTGATCAGGACAGGGAAAAGCACGAGCAGAACAATAACCGCAAGCGTTGACAGGCGAATCGATTTCATGGCACCACCCTTGCTAGATTTTGGTCAGTCTTTTCAATCCACCCGGCAAAAAGATGAGGACCAGGAGGAATATCACCATGGCAATGGCATCTCTCCATCCCATGGAGATATAAGTGGCACCCATCGACTCCGCCACTCCCAGAAAGACTCCTCCCACAATCGCTCCCACCGTGCTTCCCATGCCTCCCAGAATGGTGATGACGAAGGCTTTCAAAGTGAAGGGGCCGCCCACATCGGGGAAAAGATAGTAAATGGGGAGGAGCAGGGTGCCGGATGCCGCGGCCAGCGCCGCGCCGAGCCCATAGGTGAGGACGGTGATCCATTCGGCGTTTACGCCCATCAGAAGAGCCGCATCCTTGTTCTGAGCCGTGGCTCGGACCGACTTTCCGACGTCTGTCTTCAACAGGAACAAAAACAGGCTGATCGTCAGAAGAACGGCGATCCCGAAAGCCACAACCATGGGAAGGTTGCATGCAATGGGACCGAGATAGAACGCCGACGAACTGTAGGCGGTCTTGACCGATTTGTAGTCGGACTGGAAGATGAATCGTATGATTTCCGTGAGAACCATGCCGATACCTACCGTCATGAGCACCTGGTTCTCGGGAAGAATGGAATCCACCTTCAGGAGAGGGTTGAGAAAATAGCGTTGGATGATCACCCCCAGGAGGAAAAGAGCAGGCATCGATATGAGCAGCGAAAAATAGGGATCGAGATTGAAGACCTCAAAGAGGACGAATGTGATGTACATGGCGACCATCATCAGTTGGCCGTGGGCGAGATTGATGATCTTCATGACACCCATGATCAGAGTCATGCCGATGCCTATCAGAGCATAAATACCGCCGATCAGGATCCCCGAGACGAGCGTCTGAATAAAGACTTCCATCAGGTGCAGTCCTCTCCTGTGTTTGATTGACCGGCAAAAAAGCGGAGCCGCATCCACCCGCAGCGGCTCCGCTTTTTCACCCTATTGCCAGACTTTGGCCCAGTCGATGGGGTAAACGTAAGGTTTGGTTGCCACATCCTTGGGCCAAACGAGTTCGAGCTTTCCGTTGATCCACTGGACCAGGTAGGTCGGCAGCTTGTTCTGGTTGGTCATGTTGTTGTACGCTATAAATTTCACGGGACCGAAGACCGTCATCATGTCCGTCTCGGCAAGGGCTTTACGAACGTCATCCGGTGAGAAGGATTTCGCCCGTTTCAAAGCATCCGCGATGACGTAGGCAGCTGCGTAAGCCTCCGCCCCGTGGTACTCGGTTTCCACTCCGTACTTCTTCACAAACTTGTCGAAATATTCCTGGGCTCCGGGATAAGGGAGGGTCTGGTACCACAGTGTCGCCGAAAAGACGGATTCGGAAGCCTTGCCGGCATTCTTCTGGAATTCGGGCAGCGTAAAACCGGCGGCTCCTCCCACGAACACCTTCGGGGTAAGGCGCAGTTCCATGGACTGCCTCATGAGCAGGGACGCGTCCATGAGATAGGAAATCATGTACACCAGGTCGGGGTTGGCCTGCTTGACCTTGACCAACAGGGGCTTGAAATCCACTCCCCCGTGCTCGTAGCCTTCCATCAAAACCACCTTGATCCCGAGCCGCTCACACGTTTGCTGAAATTCCTTGGATCCGGAAGAACCGAAGTTGGTGTTCTCATAAAGGATGACTGCAGTCTGAGGTCTCACGACCTCGGTCAGGAAGGATTCGAGGCCCTTCGGATAGTCGCCGACGGGAGGATTGAGCCGGAACACGTAGTCCCAGCCGCGCTCGGTGATCTTGTTGTCCGATCCCGTGTTGACAAGGAAGGGCAGCCCGCTCTGCTGAGCCACCCCGGCAATGGCGAAGGTTTCCGAGCTGCCGTAGCCGCCGCCGAGCATCACGACCTTATCCTTCGTGATGAGTTTTTCCGCCGCTGAACGGGCTACATCGGGGCGTCCCGTATCGTCTTCGAAAATGAACTGAAGCTTCTTGCCGTTTATCCCGCCTGCGGCATTGATTTCCTCAAGCGCCATTTCGAAGGATTTCCTCTCGATTTCACCGAACTTGGCCTTTTCACCCGTAACCGGCAGGATGATTCCGACCTTGACGGCTTCCTGAGCCCATACGGCGGGCGCCACAAGCAGAACGGCGAGAAAGAATGCGAAAACTACCTTGATTTTGCTCTTCATTTTCTCTCCTTCGTACAAAAGTTCAGCCCATTACATCCGTAATCAAATGCCCCACAAAGGCAAATGAAAAAAAGCACAAAGCCACAAGATCACATTCTGCCTGTGAAGAGGGAGGATGAAGAACCTGAGCCGAAAGCGGATGGTTCATAAACCTATTATAAAGATTGCCGTAAAGTCAAGTCTTAGCGTTTATGCATTTTCATCATTTCCACTCCGAACCGCATAATCCAACGGCATTGCAAAAAAATTCGCATTTCGCTTTTTCCCTCAACAGCTGTATCGGGAACGCCGATGAAGCACCGTGGATGGCCGAATCCGGTCGGTAGGCAACCAACTGCATCCTGCAAAACACCTCGAAGTCCCCCCTCATGTTCCACGGTCATTGAGCCGATTTTCCTAATGGAACGATGTTACGCCCGCTTCATGCGGGTAATAGAGTTTTTCTATATAGATAAAAATGGCGGGAGTACGGAGATTGTGTCCGAGATCACACGTGAACAGCTGGTGATGTCCGTCATTGCCGGCCGGGGTCCTGCCAGCCTTCGGGGAGTCGACCTGTCGAAGCTGGACCTGTCCGGCGCCGGATGGCTTGCGGGTGCGGACCTCAGGCAGGCAGATCTTTCCAATGCCGACCTGGGTCGGGCGAACCTCTCGGGCGCCATGCTGGAAAAAGCCGATCTGCGGGCGAGTAATCTTGCCGGAGCAAACTTTGAAGAGGCAAATCTGTCGGGCGCGCGGCTGAACGTGGCAACCTTGAGAACCGCCAACCTGAAAAGGGCCAATCTGCACTCGTGCGTCCTCGTGGGTGCGAACCTCGCTGGAGCCATCCTCGAGGAAGCCGAACTCGAGAAGGCGGATCTTGAAGGTGCCAATCTGCAGGGGGCAAACCTCTGGAAGGCTCGACTCAGCCGAACCAACCTCAGAATGGCGGATCTGCGCGGAGCGAAACTCGATGATGCCTACCTGGAAGGCAGAATCATCGATCAGCCCGAGGGGCGACAGGATGGATCTCAGGCTCGAGGCTTCGCAGGTTCCGTCGACGGCATTCGTTTGCCCGACCTCATACAGATCGTCTGTCTTTCCAGGTCGAACCTCCTGTTCCGCATTGAATCATCGGAAGGTCAGGGGATCGTTTGCATCGGTTCCGGTCGGGTTTCTCATGCCAGGATGGGCGATACAGTGGGAGAGGAAGCGTTCTTTCGCATGCTCCGATGGGAAAACGGCCGATTCGAAACCCTGCCCATGCCTGAGGGTGGGCTGCAGGAATTTTCCATTGACAAACCTGTCGAGCATCTGCTGATTGAATCCATGCGCAGGAAAGACGAAAACGTGCCTGCGTTGAGAAGAGAAAAGCGCACCCGGCTTATCCAGGAAATCAGAAAATATGTGCCTATCTTTACCTACCCGTCCGAATCGCTGATGGAACTGCTGTGCAGGGAAGGAAAGGACGTGAGTCCGTCCAGGGAGATTCGCATCAGTGATGCATTCGATTCGGCGGACACCGAAGAGATCCTCTGCTCCATTCTTGTCGGCGATGATGTGTGCATCGCCCCGCTCCGATATCTTACCATCAGCACCAACCATCCCGTCTTCAACGAGATTGCCGAATATCTTGACCTGACAGGCTGTTAAAAAAGGTTCATCCATCAAACGAGTCCCTCCGGTGCTTTTCACGCAAAGGATCGATGACATCCCAGCGCCCTGGACATCCCAACGCCCTGGACATCCCAACGTCATTCCCGCGATCCCAGGCGCACTCATTCCCGCCTTTTGCGGGAATGACGTTGATGGGGGAATGACGTTGATGGGCGTGCATTCCATTTTTGTGCGACAACCGTCCGGGTACGCGTTTGCCGGATGAACCTTATCTGGCATGCACTGTTCTGTGTATATGCAAAAGAAGATCTTTATGCCGCCAGTGATGAAAACGCTCTTTTGACAATTGCCTACACAAATTACTTGCACAATGATTGATAGTTACACATAATTGAATCATTCTGCCAATAGTCTCCAGTGATCACCAACTTTCGGGTTTATGTTAATGCGCCAGCGCCCTGTGTTCTGCCGGGGTGACGAATCGTCTTCTGAATCAGGGAGGGGAACCATGAGTTGCAATCGTCGAATACTGGTGTTGTTTTTTGTCTTAATCATGATATCGGGCAACCATTGTCCGGTCGTGGCGGGGAATCATCCAGGTGAAATCGCAGTGGCGGGAACCAGCGTTGCTCCGGAGTTGGCGTGTTCCAAGGATCCGCTGCTCGAAAAGGCGGCGGCCTTGAAGGAGAGTTTGAAGAACAAAGGCTATCGGGTCCGGGGTCGCCTCGACTACAATCAGTATGTGGAGCTTGATTTCATTAAGCTGTATTGCGATGGGAAGATCGATTCCTGCAACGGTAACAACTCCACCAATCGTTACCTTACCGCCTTGGTTCCTCCTCTCCCCACGCAGGCCGAGACAGACCTGCCCTTCCTATTTCGCATTCGAAGGAACGAGGCGGTAGTGCTGGTGGGACCAACACCTCCCCCGTGCGACTACTTCAGCTACGTCTGCCTTCTGTTCTCACGCTATGACAAGGGATGGGGTCCCAATGATACCCGCAAGATCTTTTCGAGCCTCGGAGATCCTCTCAATCGCTTTATCCTCAAAACGGGCGGAGGGGATTTCGACCAAGACATAGTCCTTGTATTTACCAGCGACAAGAAGACAAACGATGCCATCAAGAAGGCGGCCATGGATGCTGGTTTTCCGAAGAGCGTGTTCAACACCTTTGTAATTCCCTCGAGCCTTCTTAGAACCAACCATGCCCTCGACAAGACCACGGACGAACTTGTCATCGGCACTCGGACGGCCTTGTGGCGGGATGGTACAAGCGATGGTGGAGGCTACATCGAGAACCCCGGCGTGGTGGTCTTCCGTGTTACCCCCCCAGACAGAAATCACGATCCGTTCCCTACGCCTCTCCAGATGGTCAGGGGTACGGGCCGCACAGAATTCGACATCGGCCCCTCCGTGGAGAAGCTCAGGGAAGCAATCCTCAAGCGCTACTCCAACCTCTCGGCCCAGGAACATATGACCACTCAATGGGTCATGCAAAGCCCTATCGCACTCCAGACCATGACCAACACCCTGGGGGACAGCAGTGATGCAGCCTATCTGATCACTGAACAGCCTTTCAAGCTTTCGGACAGCCCCGATGACTTCCTCGTCATCTACGGCGTGAATCACAAGAACAGCGGGAAGGCTGTCTACCACAACATCATCATCTACCAGGCATACAAGTACTGCGGGATAGCAAGTGCCTACGATCACTGTTACGGACCGGAATGCGTCGCCTTCGCAGGCAGTGCCGCTGAATACCTTTCCAACAAGGATACGGGGGACATTGATCAGCTCTATGCGCTCAAGGTGGCCCGAAACTGCAACGGCGAACCTTACTGCCTGGAAGTGCCCATTGCCGGATGTGGCAAAGGCACGGAACTCGACGACGATATGCATGTGGGTTTCCGCGCCTATATCGAACCGGAATCAAAGTCGGGCCCAGCCTATACCGAATTGCTGTTCGATCGGGTGGTTCATTTTACGGCGCCTCCCCCTGTACTGGAGTTGGACTCCAAGATCGTCGAAAGCCACTTCCCCGACCCCGCAGAAGTCTCCTTCAAGGTCTCCTCCACGACGCCAGGCGATATCAGGTGGGAGGCCGAGGTCGAATACGTGGATGATGTGAACGGGGCGAGAATAGAACCGAACCAGGGGGTCATTTCCGGTGGCCAGGGAAAGGGCTCTTTCAAACTCACGGGAGATCACCCGGGTTCCTATTCTCTCAAGATCACCGTAAAAGACCAGCAGAGCCGATTTGCAGCTGACGAAGTGAGGGTGTTGATCCAAAAATAGTCCTTAACCCGGGGATTGAGATCCAATGATCTGCGAAATGAAGGCAGGGTCAGACGATGGCCCTGCCTTTCCTGCTTGGTGCGCCCGGCTGGGCGCGTTCACTTGCAGGTGCAAGTCCTCCACAGGTACAGGCCCGACAGGGGGAACGGTCAGCCGGACGGCAACGAAGTTCGCTGCGAGGTGGAATCTGAAGGAAGCATTCGAACCAAGTCCGTGCTGTAAATTGTTGTCCTCGAGTCCACGCTGAGTATCAGCTGAAAACATGAAATAGCGGCTGTTGACTCAGGGAAGCCGGGCAATCACCGCGTCTTAATGGTTCATCCAGCAAACGAGTACATCCGGTGCTTTTCACGCAAAGGATCGATGGCATCATAACGTCATTCCCTCCAACACCGTCATTCCCGCCTTCGAGACCGTGTCGTATCGATTTATAACAATTCGAGTTGGTGCCACGGCTATCCAATAGATGCCCAAGGGGGTGAGTTCGTTGATTGCCAAATCCAACCACCGGCAGGCGAGGAGAAGGTGTATGAGGCAAGATGCTTACGTAGATCAGAGGC